>Ga0307376_10000111_pt1 | contig 120009 bp, 96 predicted proteins | sample TR2MG_FD_202536 | JGI IMG/M metagenome (GOLD analysis project Ga0307376, IMG submission 202536) | Soil microbial communities from Risofladan, Vaasa, Finland - TR-2 | ecosystem: Environmental > Terrestrial > Soil > Coastal area > Acid sulfate soil | place: Finland: Risofladan, Vaasa | collected...
CCTTGTGACGAGAACTGCTGTTCCTCAACACTTGGAGACCCTATATATTGTGGATAACCCGATCGCGCAACTACCTATTTTAACAAGAGTTACGAAACCATAACTCTCTGACCGAAAACGGCACTAGAGTGCGCGTGCGGGAACGCGCCTGCCCTTGTCTGACGACTCGATGGCTGCAAATACCATCGCCAGCGACTTGATGTTGTCGTGACACTCGGTCTGCGACCGCCGCCCGGTCCGCAGGAACGTGAGCATCTCGCGCAGCGCGCCGTGCATCGTCGTGTGTTGCAGTCGTGACCTGGCGACCTTCAGCGCCTTGAGAGGTTGTTGGAAGTCGGACGTCTTTCGTGCCACGATCTGCCCGGTCGGCTCGTTGTCGTGCTCGTATAGCAGCGTGCCGCTCTCGCCCGCGAACCGCCAGTCGCCGTTCCAGCTCGTCTGGCAGCCCTCGGCGCACCAGCTCCCCCGATACGTGAAGATCACGTCGTCGGTCATTTCGAAGATACAACTGGCGGCCGCATCGCCCGCGTACCACGAGCCCGCGGGGTTGAACTGCTTAGCGTAGACGGCAACCGGGTCCACCCCGGCCATGTGCCGCGCCAGATCGAAGTGATGGATGGCCATGTCGAGGACCAGCGGGCTGGGCATCTGATCGCGAAAGCCCCCGAAGTGGGCGCCGATGTAGAAGTCGCAGTTCACGGTGGTCAGCCTGCCGATCCTGCCGTCGGCGATCGTCGCGCGCACGGCGTCGTGCTTGGCGTCCCACCGCCGCGATTGACTGACCATGTACAGCCTGCCGGTTCGCTCGGCCGTGCGGACCATCCTGCGGGCCTCGGTCATGCTCGAGGCCATGGGCTTTTCGCCGATGACGTGGCAGCCCGCCCTCAGCGCCGTACAGGTGACGTCGCAGTGGGCCTTGGGCACCGTCAGATCGATCACAAAGTCGGGCCTCGCCCGCTTGAGCGTTGCCTTCAGATCCGTCGATGCAGGGCAGTCCAGCTCAGACTGCTCGATCCGCCGGCGTGCGGCTTCAATGTTCAAATCCACCACCGCGCGGACGTCCACCCGTTCAGCCTTCAGCGGTGGAAACCACGCCTTGGAGATCGATCCAGCCCCAACCACTACCGCGCTCTCGCGTGCCATGTGCAGGCTCCCATGCTGTTAGGCCGGGCCGAATGCCGCGGCCCGCTACTCTACAGGTACCGCTCGAGGTACCGATACTTAGGCGTCAGCTCGCCCCGGTGGACAATCACGGCGTCCTTGACCGCGGGCGGCAGATCCAACTGTTCGAACGAAACGGCATAGTCGGCGCGACAGATAGCCGGCACGTACCGCTTGAGCGAGTCGCTGAACGCTATCGATGCGTCGCGCGCCAACTCGGCCGGCAGGTTGTCGACCGCCATGATCACCACGCCGCGTCCCGCGTGGCCGGGCGTCACGTGCTCGGTCAGAGGATCGTACACGAACGTCGGCTCATCCGGCGACGTAGCCTGCACGGTAAGCTCGATCCCTCCCTCGATGTCACAACTGACGTCGCCGATCACCCTCAAACGCGGCTGCCGGTCGCTCGGCTCCCACAACGCGCGAACGTCCGCCTTCGTGACCAACCTTGGATACTCATCCGACCACACCATGCCGTTGATCAGCACCGTCAGGTAAGGCAGACATTCACCGAAGCACGATTCGTAGCCGGTTTTGCCGCGCTGACGGTAATCGGCCAGATCGAATGCCTGCCCCGTCTGCCGAGGGCGAACCGTGTCCTGCTCGCGGAAGACCACCTTGTATAGACGGTTGGCGTCCGGCTTCAGGTCTGCCAGATCGCCGGGCGACACCTGCTCGTGCGGCAATAGGTCAAGTATCTCCTGCGCGCCTTGCGACGCGTTGCCGTAGCCGATAAATCCCACAACCAACGGCGTTACCGATGCGGCCAGGCCGTCGGTCTCGATGCGTATCGCCACGTCGGCCATCGCGCCTGTCAGCGCGCCAAGGTCGCCGTATTCATATGTGGGCCGAAGTGCGGCAAACGGGTTCGGCTCGGCGCCCTCCCACGCCAGCCTCAACCCTAACGCCCTTAACGTCTCCGCCATGCCGACGCGTCCCGCCCAACTGCCGAACGACTCGACCTGGTGGCCCGACAGCGGATCGATCATGTGCTCATAGTCGATCAGCGTCGCGCCGACATGCAGGATTTCACGCAGCATCGGCATGTTGTGCGGCTGACCCTTGAACACGTGGCTGAAGAACGCGTAGACCTTCCCCGGCTCGAAGACGTCGCTGGGAATTTCCTTGAGCCCGAAGATGATCCGCACACCGCCGCCACGCAGCGCGGCAAGCGATGCGCCCGCCCGCCGGTAGTCGTCGTCGCAGAAAACTCGCGGTGAAGACGGCTCGACCACGAAGTCCAGGTTGTGCTCTCGGCTCAGCTCGCGCACATCCGCCGGCACGATCGGCGTCCGGCATTCCTGCGGCTTGTCTTCGCGACGGATACCAGCCTTGACGCGGCTCATGCCAGTCGCCCTGGAACCTGGTAGGTGACGATCAGACCTCGAACACGTCCCCGTCGTGGGCAATCTCAAACGGGTAGGGCAGGTCGGCAAGCATCTGCCTGAGGCGCTGCTCGCCCTCGCCATGCCACGGATCGTGAACGTGATTGAGCACCAGACGCCCGATCCGGCAACGACGCAGCACCGGCAGCGCGGTTTCGGGCTGAAAGTGGGTCATCTCGCACACGCACACGTCGATCGGTTCTGCCTGCACCACGCGAGGGAAGTCGGAAAAGTCGCTTTCCAAATCGCCCGTGAACACGACGCGCTTGCCCTCGGCCTCCAACTGGTAGGCAAAACATATCCGACCGTCGTCCGACTCCAGATGCGTCGTCCCGATGGCCGTCACCTCCGCACGTTCGTCGCGATACACCTGCCCCTCACGAACCGCCCGCACCGAGAACCGCGACGACGGCCAGGGGATGTACTGCGCCGCCAGCCAAAGGTTTAGTGGCTGGAGGGCTTTCGCATCGGGGATGTACACGCCGATCTCATGTCCCTCGGGCCAGTTCTTGATCACATCGGCGATCAGCTTGGGCAGTCCGTTGACGTGATCGCTGTGCATGTGGGTGATCAGCACCGCCCGCAGCCGCTCCGATGATATGCCAGCCCGCACGAGCAGCCCGGTGACCGGCTCGCCCGCATCGATCAGATAGAGGTCGCCCCCGACATCCACCAGCGTCGACGAGTTGAACCGGCAGTAGGTGTGGTCGCCGTGGCTGGTTCCCAATGTCGTGATACGCATTCGCTAACCTTCCCGTTCGGATCTCTGCATCAAACGATTGTGCTTCCATCCCATCCGCTAGCAGGGCGGCGCCAACGCTAGCCGGCTCGATCCTGCTCGATGGCGGCCGGTGCCGCGAAACTACGCCGCAGAATGGCCGGATCGAACTTGGCCTTGCGATCGTAAGTGTACAGGCCGTTGACCTCCTGCTCGATATCGTACAACTGTGTATAGCAGAACCCGCAGATGTTCGGGTTGTCCAGAAGCGTCCGCGTCAGCCCATCCAGCCGCGTAACGAACTCCTGCTTGCCGGCGGGTCGCTGGCCGTAACCCCACCCGCTCTCGCCGCCTTCGCTCGCCGGATCCCACCAGATGCCGCCGTACTCGCTGACGAAATACGGGCGCTGCCCGTCGTAGCCCATGTCCTCTTGCGGGAAGTTACGAAACGCCTGATCCCACTGCCCGCTGCGCACCGTTTCCAGCACAGCCGCCAGCTTGGCCGGGTCCTGCTCGTAGTTGTGCACGTCGTAGATGTCCGTGACGACGTGAACGTACCCGCTCGTGTCGATGATCGGCCTGGTCGGATCCAGCGCCTTGGTGAACCGATAGAGATTGAGCAGCAATTGATCGTGCACTGCCGCATCGGCCAGCGCCTGCCGCCGACCGGCCGACTCGTTCAACGGCGTCCACAGCACAAGACTCGGATGATTGCGGTCGCGCACAACGCTCGACGTCCAGTCGCCGATCATCGCCTCATGGGCCAGCGGCTCGGCCAGGTTCATCTTCCAGTCGCCCATCTCGCCGGCCACCATGAATCCCAGCCGATCGGCCCAGTACAGATACCGCGGCTCGAACACCTTCTCGTGCAGCCTCGCGCCGTTGAACCCGCATGCCATCGCTCGCTCGACGTCGGCTTTGAGATCCTCCTCGCTGGCGGCGGTGTAGACCCCGTCGGGCCAATACCCCTGATCCAACACCCACCGCAGGAACGTCGGCCGGCCGTTGACCAACACCTGACGCCCACGAAGCTCGATATCCCGCAGCCCGAAGTAGCTGCTCAGGCGGTCCACCACCGTCCCATCGCCATCGATCAACTCCAGCACCAAGTCGTAGAGCACACCGCGACCGGGCTGCCACAGTTGCACGTCACTCAGCCCCAGGTTCGCGATGGCCGCATCTGCCGCCGAAACCTGGCGACCACCCACCGACTTGCCGTCCAAAGACGCCTGCACCTTGAGGGCCAGACCGTCCGCCCGGCCGTTGATCCTCGCCGCCACCCGCACCTCGCCCGCCTGCGGATCCGGCACAACCTGAAAGTCCGCCACGAACGCCCGTCCCGTCGCCTCCACCCACACCGTTTGCCAGATGCCCGTCACGCGCGTGTAATGGCAGCCGTGCGAATTCAGCCGAGACGACTGTTTGCCCCCCGGTTGCTTGCCGGTGCGAACGTCATCCTCGACGTACACGACCACCTGGTTCTCGCCGCCGGGGCGCACCGCGTCGCTGATCTCGAACGCGAACGGCGAATACCCCCCGATATGCCTGCCGATCAACTCACCGTTCAGCCACACCCGGCAGTCGAAGTCCACGGCGCCGAAATGCAGCAGCACTCGACGCTGTCGCCAATCCGACGGCACGGTGAACCTCCGCCGGTACCACACCGCAGGCATAAAGTCGGTGCAGCCCACCCCGCTCAGTCGGCTCTCCGGGCAGTAGGGCACCGCGATTGGTGTCTGCCCCGGCCAGTCCGATCGCTCCTGCCAGCCGGCGGCGAGCCCGTTGCGACCCGCATCGATCGCAAAGTCCCACGCACCGTTCAGGTTCAGCCAGTCGTCACGCACCCGTTGCGGATCGGGATGCTCCGGTCGACAGATCTCGCTCGCAGGCATGACACGCTCCCACCTGCCCGGCGCCCTGGCCAAGCAGCAGTCTTCAAGTATGAATCATCCTCTTCAGGAGTGTGGGCTCGTCCGTGCCGAGCAGCTCCAACGGCAAGGTGCAGCGGACCGTCAACACACGGCAGCAACACTGACAGATGCGCACGTGACCGGCCGGCCCGATCGCATCCTGAATCTGCCGTCGCCCGTGGCCGAACAGTCCCGAAACCAGGCTGATCAGGCCCTCGTAGGCAATGTGAACCGCCTCTTTGAAGTTTTCGCTCCCGCCGATCGCCATGATCTGCCCGTTGCGGATCAACCAAGGCCATTCGCAGTCCACCCGCTCGGCCCGAAACAGCCCCAGGTGCAGCTCGGCCGCCCCCTCGATGCCCTGACCCTCCACCTCCCCGTCGCCCATCGCCCAGTGTACGTCGCCGAACGCCAGTCCCGCCCCGTCGCATCGCGAACGGAAAAACGCCATCGCCCCCGGGCCGTGGTCGCGACAGTCCAGATTCCCCCCGTGCGGGCCGCACGTGTCGTTGGTTGTCTCGCCCTCAGCCGGCAGCACGCCGATCACGCCGATGTTGGGGTCTATCGGAACGGATCGCCCATCGGGAAACACGCAGCGGCTGCCATGCGGCGCATACTGCGTCGGCCCGACGTGACCGATCCCCGTCGGCACCACGTCGTCGATGCGGACGGCCACCCAGTCGCCGGCGCGGACGCCCTCCACCTCGATCGGACCGGTGGCTGGGTTGGCCCGGCCCGACAACGCGTCGACGACAACGTCATCGCCCGGCTCGACGTGATACGCAAACGGTGTCCCCGCCCGAAGCGCCGTGACGTGGCGATCTGATGAGAGGCGTTGCATGCGTCCGTCCCGAATCAGGGCCTTTGGATGCTCGGCAAGGCCTTATACAGCCGCGGCATGACGGCCCGCAAGCGCGAGCAGGCTGGCCATAACCAGGCACGCCTCCGTGAGCGGTTCTAGGCCGAACGGCGGCGATCTCACAGGTGAGCTTGCAGGAATCGTTCGACGTGCGCAATTGATGTCTTCTGCGCTTTGGTCGTCGTGCCGTATCCGAAACCATGCTTTACGCCCGGCAGTGCAACCAGCTCCGCCTGCCCGCCGGCTCGCGCAATGCGTTCGGCGAGATCGATCGAGTCGGTGTGCGGAATCAGCTCGTCCTGCGTGCCGTGCAGAAACAGGATCGGCGGCTCGTCACCGGCGATGCGATCCTCGATCGACGCGATGCGATACAGCTCCGGGTCGTCGGCCTCTCGTACGGGCATGAACTTCGGATGCGCCGAGCGCCCCGATCGCCGAGACTCGTGCACGCTCCCAGCCGGGCAGTAGGCCACGACAGCTTGCGGCCGGGTGTCTGCGTCGCCCAACTCGACGGTTCGGCCCAGATCGTCACCGGGCCCGATCGTGGCCAGCATCAGCACCAGATAGCCGCCCGCCGACGAGCCCACAGCCGCCACCCGGCTCGGCGAGAAACCGAACTCGCCCGCCTGCCGACGAAACCACGCCATGCCCAACCGAGCGTCGGCCACCTGCGCCGGAAACTTCCACTGCGGCGCCAGGCGGTACGTCATCGAGCCGCACACGTAGCCGAGACCGCAGAAGTGCCTCGCCACGTCGTGCCATTGCTCCTTGCTGCCGGCATGAAACCCCCCGCCGTGAATCCAAAGCAGCGCCGCACCGTTCGCTCGGCCGGGCAGAAACACGTCGATCAATCGACGGTCCTTGTGGTCTCGGCTGTACGTCTGGTCCAACAGCTCCCGCATGGCGTGAACTCTTCATCCCCCTCAACACCCAACACAGCTCACCGGATCGATGAGGCCAACCTATCGCTGGCGAATGATACCGCAATAGACGTTGCAGAGTGACCCCCAAGTCGGTGCTCGGTGCTTGTCGAGTAACGGGAAACCGACCTATGGCGGCGGTCGGCGACTGGGCCCCCGCTGCGCCCCCGACCCTCAACTGGTTGCCGGCTTGAACGACGCCAGGAACTGACGCACCTGGGTCGACTGAACCTCCCTCAGTGAGTCGATCCCCTTTTGGAGCAGCCGAAGATTCTGAGCACTCAGGCCATAATCATGGCTGACGGCCTCAAAGCCCACCAGATCGCCCCCGTGAAGATGGTGGTGATCCGAATTCACCCTGAACGGAATCTCCTCGCCCGAATCGGTGGTGATGAACCCATCGCCCGTTTCGAGCTGAAACCACGCAATACGTCCCTGCATCCTTGGATTCCTCAGTCAGGTTGTTCGCGGCCCGACCGGGCCCAGACAAGCCCACAGTATTCCCTCGCCCCCCCCAACCGACCCGAACGGGTCTGAAGCGAGAAGACGGCCCGGCCGGCTTGAACTGCACACCCGGGCTCGACCCGCCTGTATGCTGAGCGCCTTGCAGCGCCAGGCAGGTCAGGAATACACCAGTATTGTACAGCGGAACGAACAAATCAAGTACGGACTCGCCACGCACCGAGCAGTGAGGCACGGCCTGGGGAGTCGACGTGCACGGCGAGTGCCCGTCCGACCCGACGCCGGCTACGGCTTGGCCGGCGAGCGGCTGCCCATGTGACCCTTCACCACGCTGTAATCAGCCGTCGTCACGCGCCCGCTGCCGTTGACGTCGTAACGAGCATCGGTGTACTCGCCCATATGGGCCTTGACCTCGGCGTAGTCCGCCGTCGTCACCCGTCCGCTGTTGTTCGCATCGCCTACCAACGTGCAGACATCAAATGCGAACGGCTCGACGACAAAGCCCGCAGCCGGCGTAACCTGATACCATGTCTGGTCGGTCAGGATCGGGCCCTGTTCGGCCGCCTTAAGTGTTACGGCGTCCGGCTCGATCGAATAGGTGAACGCGCCACCCTCCTCAAAGCCGCCTCCGAAGATGCTCAGCGTCGGACCCGTCGGCAGCGAGATCGCCTTGTCAAACGTCAGCAGGATCACGTTGTTCTGCGTCTTGGGCAGCGTGCCATCGGCCGGCGGTTCGCTGGCGACCAAAGCCGGGTTGCCGCCGTGCGGACTTTCGTCCGGCCCCGTGTCGCTGGGCGTGTACCCACCGTCGGTCGTCAGCACGAGCTTGTCCACGTTGGCCCCGTTTTCGCGCATCCAGATGTCCACTGCGTACACGCCCGCCGAAGCTATGCTCACCGTCAGCCGGTTGGTATAGCCGTTCTCGTTGATCCAGCCGAACGCCGTGCCCACCGTCAGCGTCGGCGCAGTATCGTAGCTGTAGCTGAAGCTGACGTTGTCCAAGCCGTAATGCACGCTGTCGGTGGTGCCGTCTATGCCGTAGCCCCGAATCCACAGGTAGTACGTTCCCGTCGTCGTGAAGCTCACCATGTATCGCAGGCGCGGCGAGGTGGTTTCGATGTCCGTGTCGACTCGCGTCTCGGGCACGGTTATCGGCAAAGCCGCCATGTACTCATCGCCCGAGGAGCCGTTGCCCGTCTGCAACTGCCACGTCTGGCTCACCCCAACCGAGCCGGCCGCTATGCCGTCATAATGCTCGGCCTCGAAGCAGACCACCCCACCGCTTTCGATAAACGCGTCCGGCAAGGCTACCACCAGCACCTGCCAACTCTCAATGTCGCTACCACCCGCGTTGCTTGCCTGCACCTCAAAGTCGATCAACGCACCTGCGTCGCCCGCGGTCGGCGTCCAGCCGCTTACCAGCCCGTTCGGATCGACACTCGCATCCCCCGGGCCGGTCAGCAGTGTCCACCCCACGCCTGTGCCCGCGCCCTGCGACAAACTCAACTGCCTGACGTATGCAATTCCGACCGACCCGCTGTCCGGGTCGGGTGCGACCTCGTCGATCACCGGCGCCGGCGGTGCCGTCACCGTTACCTGCCAGCTTTCGGTGTCGCTGCCGACGTCATTGGCAGCCTCCACCTCGAAATCGAAAGTGCTGCCGACATCCGTCGCCTGTGGCGTCCAGCCGCTCACCAAGCCGCTCTGGCTGACGCCTGCACCCGACGGACCCGTCGGCAGCGTCCACGTGTCGACGTAGCCCTGTACGAGCGTCAGTTGCTCGGCGTACTCCACGCCCGCATACACCGTGTCCGGGTCGGGCGTGACCTCCGCGATGATCGGCGCAACGGCGATGCCCAGCTCGTCCGCTCCCATGTCGCACGCCAGGCCGGCCGCACCGCGATAGTCACCGTCGAAGTCGTACTGGGCGTCGGCTACCACGATGCCTGCGTCGAATACCGGCGTGGCCAGGCCCGTAAGATGAAAATCGCCGCTGGCCGCCGCCACAAACCAATCCGACTGCACGACTGTTCCGACGTTGTCGACGATGTTGCCCATCGCCGCGATCGACGCGGCCGTCCAGTCGCCTACGGCTGTGTCCTGCACGTCGCCGCGGATGATGTTGTTCGTAAACACCAGCCCGGTCGTCGCTGCGGCCCCGCCTTCGTCGTAGATCTGAATCGTGCGATGGTAGGTCGCGTCGTAGCCGAAGATCGTGTTGTTGTAGACCTTCACGTTCCTCGTATGGTCGGCCTCAAAGCCCACCGAGTTGCCCTTCAGGACCATGTTGTTGCGGATGATCGCGCCGTCGACGAGGTACGTGCCGTCGGGGTTATACGGATTGCCCATGGCGATACCGCGGGCGCACCCGATGAACACGTTCCGCTCGATCAGCGGGTCTGTCACGCCCTGCCACAGGAAGATAGCGCCGCGCGCATCGCCGGCCGCTCCCTCAATGCCCTCGAACACCGAGTCGCGGATGATCCAGCCCCTGGCCACCATGCAGTCGATGCCGCCAATGTAGTCATCCGGATCCACCGGGTGCCCGGGACGAGTCTGTCTGGCCTCGGTTTGCAGCAGGTAGCAGTTCTCGATCACCACGTCCCACATGGCGTTGCTGACGCTGCCCTTCGATCCCTTGATGTGGCGCTCGCCGATGTTGAGCGTCTTGACGTTGCTCAGCACCGCCCGATCGATGTCGTTCTCGCCGTGAAGCTGGATGCCGTTCGCGTAACAGTCCGCCACCGTAAGATCCTGAATCGTGATGTCGTCGTTGACCAGGTGAACCAGGTTGTCCGGCGAGCCGACGCTGACGTTCATCCCGCCTCCGCGCAGCACCACGTCGTCGCGATTGCCCGTGGCGCCGCGGATGGTCAAGGGGCCCACGTCGATCCACAGCGAGTTGGTCATGTTGTAGGTCCCGGCCGCCACCACGATCTCGTCGCCCGGGCTGCAACTGTTCACCGCATTGGTCAGTTCGCTCGGCGTCGAGACGTTCCAGACCGCCCCCTCCGCCGCCACCCACAGGCCCGAAACAGCCACTACCGCTGCCGCCCAGACCACAATCCGTGCACTCCTGATTGCCACCTGACCGGTCATCGCTTCCACCTCATCAGCAACCACTTGCCGTCTCACAGGGCCGCACGGTCGTCCTCAGATCCGCGCGTCACCTGTGCGTGATGTCACCCGTACGGGGACCCATTCGGCCCCACCCTTTGCCTGCCTCGGCGACGGGACGTTGCACTGGCCGAAGCCGGTATACCTCCAGCAGACGACCGAGCCGGCCGCGACCTTCCCGCTGGGCACGGCCGGCAACGGAACGACAGGGATTCGGTAGGAAAGCAAACGAGACATGCTTCATCCCTCCGTCGTCCAATGGACCCAAACCGAGTCCGTGACGCTGAGTTGTCCACTGCTGATGGGGTGGTGTCGGTCGACTGCGACGGTCTCCGGGCCGACGCGGCAGGCAGGCCACCACGCCTACCCTCTGGCCGTCGCCGCCCGCCGAAACTCACCCCCGTCAGCGGACAAGCTAAGTACATTGTACCGAATCACGTACCAGGCAAAAAGGGCAAAGCCCTCGCCGGCCTTGGGTGGCTGAACACGCGCTATGTTACCACCGGCGCGTACTATTACCCAATCCGCCCGGCCAACCACGCCTTGGCGTAGAGACGCATTCTCTGCGACGAGCTATCCTCCTTTTAAACAAGGACTTACAGCATATCTCCTTGGTGAGGCAAATTACCCATGATCTGGCACGACCGTTGCGGTAGCTCTCGACAGGCCGCGAGGCTTGGGCCCGTGTGCGAACGGTCCTATCTGAAAGGGAGGCTAACGATGGTAGACATACATATCCGCAAACAAGGGAATCAGGCCACGCTGAAACTGACCGGGCAGATCGATCCGGCCGCGGTCGAGCCGTTTCGGCAACAGCTTGAGGAGTTGCTGGAGCTTGGATGCCGGACGATCCTTCTCGACCTTGAGGAGCTTGACTTTCTCTACAGCGAAGGGTTGGGGGTGATGATCGAGTTCGCCCTTCGACTGCGGGGCCAGGACGGTCAGTTGCGTGTGGTGGCGGCATGCGAACGAATCACTTCCCTGCTGGCGATCTGCGGGCTGACGGAGCTAATGTGCGCGGGTGCCGCGCTGAAGGCGCCCATGGCTGCTTGCTGAGCGCTTCGTTGGCCTGCACGGGGTCAAACGAAGAATGCAGGACGGCGACGTCACGCCGCTGATCCAAGACGGCCGCGTCGCACACAACTTAGCGGTCTCTCAGCAGCCGGTCTTATGGACCTTCCGGGGATGATCGGCCGCGACCCGTCGCCGCGAACCGACCCTTCGAGCGACGCGTCGTGACGGATTTGCGCAAACGCCGGCCGCGCAGGAAAAAAACCTCCAGCACTGAACACCTCTGGCCGACAACGTCCGGCGACCTTATCGGCCCCGGCGGTGCATCCGCTCCGCATCTGCGCATTACGTAAATTCACAAGGCCACTGCTTCGATACTCATGGTTGGCCGCGCCCCCTTTCTGTCCGCTGCGTAGGCGGTCGAGAGGGGCGGGCCGGAAGATCAGACACGAGACCGACAAGGTCGGTCGGCACAGGTGTTGCAGCCATGCTGAGCGGTGTTGTGTTTTCGGACGTGGGTCTGGCAGTGGTGGCAGCGGCGGCGGGCATTGGCGCGGGTTATCTCATCACTCGAGCCATCCATTCGCGCCGATCGCCCTTTGCACAGCTCCGCAACAATCTCACGACCGTCGCCTGCGACGTCGAGTCCGATCTGACCAGGCTTCAGTTGGACGATTGTTACGGTGTCATCTCACAAGGCTGGAACCGCCTGCTCGAGGAGCTCGCCGAGGCCCGGCACGCGTTGGAGGGCTATCAGCTCACCGAACAGGTGCACCAGACGCTGGAGCGTTACCAGCTCAACTGGGTACGACACCTGCTCCACGAGATGCCTTACGGTCTGCTGATTCTCGCCGACGACCTCAGCGTGGAATTCTCCAACAAGGCCGCCCGTCAGCTCCTGGGCAAGGACGAAGACGAGCTGGCCGGCCAGCGGGTCAACGATTTGATCGACGAGTCGCTGGCGTGCCTGGCGTCGACCGGCGCGGCCATGATCGATCGCACCTTCGAGTTGAGTAGTCCGCCCGTCTCGCTGCGTGTGACATCTTTGCGGCATGACGACGCGCAGGGCGGCGACCAGATCGCGGTCTTTCTGCGGGACGTCAGCCAGGAAATGCAGGGTGAGCAGGCGCGCGATCAGTTCCTCTATCACATTACGCACGAGCTGCGCACGCCGTTGACCAACATACGCGCGTACGCCGAGACGCTTTCAGGCGGTGTGTTGGACGATCCCGACGCCCTGCGTGAGTGCTACAACGTCATCGTGGGCGAGACGCAGCGTTTGTCGCGCCTGGTGGAGGATTTGCTCAGCGTATCGCAGTTGGAGGTCGGCTCGGCGCGCCTCGATATGAACGAGGTGAACATTGCCCGACTGCTGCGACAGGTCGTTGAGGACATGCAGGCCTCGGCGGACGAGAAGAACATCGAGTTGATCCTGGCTCTGCCGTCGAAGGTTGCCACCGTTCTGGGTGACAAGGACCGGCTTGCCGTTGTGCTGACCAACCTGGTCGGCAACGCCGTCAAGTACACGCCGTCCGGCGGACGGGTCGAGGTGAATTGTGCTGAAGACGGCGCCAGAGTGCAGATACGGGTGGTCGACACCGGCCCCGGCGTGGCACCGGAAGAACAGGAGCGAATCTTCGAGAAGTTCTACCGCAGTGCCGACGAACGGGTCGCGCAATTGCCGGGCACCGGCTTGGGCCTGGCCATTGCTCGTCAGACCGTTCAGGCTCACGGCGGGACCATTGAGCTGGAAAGTGAACCCGGGAAGGGATCGATCTTTATCGTATGGCTGAACGCGGGGAAGGCTTCGGCCGTCACCCGGTAGGGAGCTGACATGGGGCAGATTGTCGTAGCGGAAGATGATGTTCACGTTTTGCGCGTCGTGTGCCTGTGGCTTCGGCGGAACAACCACGTGGTGTACGAAGCGCGGAACGGGCGGGAAGCGCTGGAAGCGGTGCGCCGGTACCGGCCGGACGTGCTCGTGTGTGACGTGAACATGCCCGTGATGGACGGTCTTGAACTCGTTGCGACCTGCGCCGCCGAGGGCCTGCCGCGCCTGGGTACCTTGGTGCTGACCTCCCGGTGTGATCAATCCCAGATCCTCGACCGTCTGGCCGAACACGACGTGCGCCTGCACCCCAAGCCGTTCAGCCCGTCCAAGCTCATCGCCGAGGTCGAGTCGATTCTGTCAGGCTGCAGGACGACCCAGCAAACCGTTGACCACGCAACGAGGGATAACCGATGACCCGCGCGGATGACACAGCGCAGGCCTCCCAGGCACCAACAGTCTGTATGGCCGCACAAACCTGGCTCGCCGGAGCCGAGGCAGGCCTGCTCGGCGTCGAGCCACCGGCCCTACCCACTACCTGTCTGCGGGAGTGCGTGGCGTCGACGGGCAGGCCCTGCCCGCAGCTTCGCGTCCTGATCGACGGCGACGTCGCGCAGGGCACCGGGCGCGTCACGACATGCGCCCGGGGACACATGCTGGCCATGTGCCCGGAGCCCGAGGGCGGCCGGACCCTGGTCTTGTTGCAGCCGTCCACCTTCGGCGAGGACCGAACCGAGCTCGATCTGATTGAACAGCGTGTGCAGGGGATCCGCGCGTTGCGCGAACACTTTCATCGCTTGATCGAGGAGGGGCACGGGCTTGCGCTGGAGCTGATCCGCTGCTATGAACAACTCAACATCATCTTCGACATTACCAAGCACCTCGTCGGGATCCAGGACGTTGCCCGCATCAAGCTGCTGCTCATCACCGAGTTGGCCAAGGCTCTGTTGTGCGACTGGGCCTGCTGCCTGGTGAAAGACCAGGAGCCCCTATGGTGGTGTGCCGACGCCGGTAACGACAGGGCGGCGATCCTCTCGACTGTGAGTCGGCACCACACGGACAAGATCGACGCGGTCGTCCGCGACCGGTGCGTCGTGGGTCAGCGCGCCAGCGATGGCGGCCCGAGCGGCCCATCGCTGATGTTCGGTCCGTTGACCGGCGACGGCGGCAACGTCGACGTGGTCGTGCTGGGTCGAAAAGAAGGCCGTCCGGAGTTCGATTCCGGCGACATGAGGATGTTGGACTCGATCCTCGGGCACGGCGGCCACGCCATTGCCAACCTCCACCTCACCGAGCGCCTGCGATCTCTGGGGTTGGAGGCCATTCGCGCTCTGGTGAGTGCGATAGAAAAAAAGGACCACTACACCAGCGGCCACTCCGAGCGCGTCGGGTTCCTGTCGCATCTGATTGGTCGCCAGATGGGCCTGTCCTCTGGCGAGCTGAACGACCTGGAGTGGGCGGGCCTGGTGCACGACGTGGGCAAGATCGGTATCAGCGACGAGATCCTGGGCAAACCGGGCTCCCTCACCGAAGAGGAGTTCGACGTCATCCGACAGCATCCACGTATGAGCTTCGACGTGATCAAGCCGGTGCAGAGCTTTGCGAAAGTATGTCAGATCGTACTGCACCACCACGAAGTACCCGACGGCACGGGGTATCCGGACGGGTTGAAGGGCGACGAGATTCCATTGCTCGCCCGTATCCTGCACGTCGCCGACACCTTCGACGCGTTGACGTCGACGCGCCCCTATCGCTGCGGCCACCCGCTCGATAAGGCACTTCAGATCATGCGCAACGAGACCGGCCCCAAGCTCGACACAGGCATCATGAAGGCGTTCGAGGCAGCGCTGTACGACTTTACCGCGCAGCAGCCCCAGCGTTTCGCTGAAATCTTTCAAAACGTAACGGAAACGGAGACGAAGGTGTGAGTGAGAACCGACCCCAAATACTCCGACAACCGTTTCTGATGGGTGTCGCCGGTGCGTTGGGCGCGATCACCGCCGTGTGGCTGGGCCACTCCGTACCGGTGCTGCTGCTGGTCGGCACGATTCTGTTGACCGTCTCGCTGGTGCCGCTCGCGGCGGGCTTCGGCGTCTGGGGCGGCGGGTTACTGGGTGTGCTGTTCGGTGTTCTCTGGTTGGCGCCGCGGATCGGCTTGGGCCAGGCCATCGTATGGCAGGAACTGGCCACGGCGAGCCATACCGTGCCCGTCCTGGCGATGATGGCCATCGGAATGCTGTCCGGAGCCGTCTTTGGGCAGCCGGTCCAGGCAGGCTCGTCGGCCGCCACCGCCCAGCCACCTCCCAGCCAGGCAAGGGGGCCGCTTGCCGTGCCCAGCCTGCCGCCGGCCCAGACCGAGGACGAGGGTGAGGGCGAGCTGGTCCGCTGCGTGCTTCAGAAGCATCACGAATGGATGAACGACTGGCAACGCACGCAACATCCCTGGGCCTCGTTCGACACTCATGTGCGAGGCCTGCTGCGCCAACTGACCGGGGCCAGACGGATTCGCTGCTACCGCGTCGACCCTTCGGGCGATCTATTCCCGCTTAACAGCACGAGTCTGACGGAGGCCACCTCGCTGGACTCGCTCGGCAGTCTGCTGCAACACGTGGTAACCCTGGGACGGCGATTCGTCGCCTGCTCACCGGCGACCGGCGAGTTAATCCGGACTCTGGCTGACGACAGCGCCGAGAGCTACGCCTGGATCGTCCCCATTCGCGGGCGCGACCGAGTGCTGGGACTGGTTACGGTGGGGCAGTTCGAGGGCGGATTTGCCGCCGAAGATCGCCTGCAACTTGCCGCCGACCTGATCGAGCAGTTTTGGCAGCACATCCACGACGCGCACGAGTTGCACCTGGCACGCCTGACCGACCACGCCACCGGTGTGCTCAACCGCGTCGAGTTCCTGTCGGTCATCGGCGAAACGGTTCAGCGCTGCTATGCCGACCACGAGCCCGTCGTCGTGTTGGCTTTGGGCATCGAGGGTATTCGCTCTCTCGATGACGCCGGGCGTTGGCAGGCGAGAGATCAAGTAATTGAAGCCGTCGGCCACACCATCCGTACGAAGCTCCGCCATGACGACTTGGTGGGGCGCTTCAGCGACGACCGCTTCGTAGCGCTGTTGCGAAGGCTCGACGTCGCGCTGGCCGAGTTGATCAGCCGCAAGCTTTTGGAGGCGACCAGAGACCATATCGGAGAACTCGCCTCCGATTATACTTTGACGATTCGCGGGGGACTGGCCGCCAGCGGTCCGCAAAAGGTGCCGGCCGACGACCTGCTTCTACAGGCGTTCGCCATGCTTGCTGAGGCGCGCAAGCAGGAGCAGCCGCTCCTCGCCGAGGCGCCAAAGTCGGTTGTGGAGGTGCGAACGTGAAGATCGGTTCGTACCAGGTCGGGCGCGCCACCGTCGTCGTGCCGCGCGAGGCGATCGTGCAGGCCGAAGTCGACGACGTGAGACGCGCCGTTGAGCAGGCCGCAACGCCCGGTTCGGGCTGGGTTGTCCTGGACTTGAGCGAGGTACCGTTCATCGACAGCGCGGGGCTGGAGTTGCTGTGCGAACTTCAGCAGCTCTGCATTGACAACAGGGGGCGGCTGAAACTGGCCGTCGCCAGTGACATCTGTAGCGAGATTCTGCGTCTGAACGACCTGGCCGGGCGGTTCGAAGCGTACGGCTCCGTCGAGGAGGCCGCCAGGAGCGTGAACTGACGATGATCAAGAGCCCCGAACAGATCGGCACACTTCTGCTACGAGACGGGCTGATCAGTGAGAAGGACCTCGCCACCGCCCTGGAGTTGCAGCAATCCAGCGGCTCGCGCCTCGGCGAAATCTTCATTCAGATGGGAGTGCTCACGCCGGCACAGTTGCTCGACGTGCTGAGCAAACGTCTGAACGTCAAGACGTGCATCCTCCGCCACGGGCTGATCGACCCAACGGTTAGCGGGCTGATCGACCCGGACGAGGCCAAGAGGATGAAAGTGCTGCCGATGTTCAAGGTCGGCCGGCGCCTGACCATCGCGATGGTCGAGCCTCAGCGGCTGCCTCTGATCGATCGGCTCGCGGCCCTGACCGGCTGTGAGGTCAACCCCGTGCTGGTTCTCGAGTCGAATCTCAGCGAGTTTGCCGACCGCTATCTGGTCGAGCAGATGTCGGTCGACTCGTTCCTGGTTTCACTGACCGAACAGAATGTGCAGGTGGTCGAGCACGACACGCGCGAAGACGAGGCGCTCACCGACTTGACTCGCATGGACGGCAGCCCGGTAGTGAACCTGCTGAATCTTTCGATCATGTCGGCCATCCGGGACGGTGCCAGCGATATCCATATCGAGCCCGATCGCCGCCACGTGCGGGTGCGTTACCGCATCGACGGCGTACTGCACGAGCTGCTCACCGCGCCCCGACCGATGCAGTCGGGGGTAATCTCGCGCGTGAAGGTGCTCGGCAAGATGGACATTGCCGAGAAGCGCCTCCCGCAGGAGGGTCGGGTAGCCGTGGTTGCCGAGGGACGCGAGGTGGATTTGCGGATTTCCACCATGCCCACCATCCTGGGCGAAAAGGCGGTCATTCGCGTCCTCGACCGCAACGCGTTGCACTTGGAGATGGATCGCCTCGGGTTTCGCGCCGAGGCGCTGGCCGCCTTTCACAGGATGCTGTCGCGCCCGCACGGGCTCGTACTGGTGACCGGTCCCACCGGCAGCGGCAAGACCACCACGCTCTACTCGGCGCTCGACCTGCTGCGCTCGACCCGACTCAACATCGTCACCGTGGAAGACCCCGTGGAATACCAGCTCGACATGATCAACCAGATTCACGTGCAGGAGCATGTGGGCCTGACCTTCCCCCGCGCGCTGCGATCGATCCTGCGTCAAGACCCCGACGTAATCATGGTGGGTGAGATCCGCGACAGCGATACGGCCCGGGTGGCCATCCAGGCGGCGCTGACCGGCCACCTGGTGCTTACCACTGTGCACACCAAGGACTGTGTGGGCGCCCTGGCTCGGATGACCGATATGGGCGTCGAGCCGTACCTGCTGGCCTCTGCGCTCAACGGCGTGGTGGCGCAGCGTCTGGCGCGCACCGTTTGCGCCGCCTGCCGCACTACGTACATGCCCGACCGCACGCTGCTGGCACAGGTGGGGTGGGACCGACAGGGCCCGCGGGTCTTCTACCGCGGCGGGGGGTGCAAGAAGTGTCACGACTCGGGGTTCCAGGGGCGGACGGGGATCTACGAGGTCGTGGAGATGACCGACGACCTGTACAAGCTTATCCACGACGTGGCGGACGAATCGGAGATCAAACGGTATCTGCTCTCGCAGGGATTCGTGCCGTTGCGCGAGCAAGGCCTGACGCTGATCGAATCCGGCAAGTCCACCCTTGAGGAAGTCCTGCGCGTCACCCACATGGAATCGCACGAGACCGTCCGGGCGGAGAAGAAACGCGTCGCGGTGACGGCCGGCGCGTAACGGGCCGAGGAATCCTCACATGCCATTCGAGTGCCGAGCGATTGATGGACAGGGACGAGAGGTCACCAGCGTGATCGATGCGCCCAGCGCCGAAGACGCAAGCGAACAGCTTCACGCCCAGAGGCTCTTTGTGACACATGTGCGCAAAGTCGCCGAATCCAGGCCCATCGTGGCGTCCAGCAAGGCCCACCTCCTACGCCGCCGCAAACCCGGAAGCCGACGCGATCGCATGCTTTTTACCCAGCAGATGGCCATGATGCTCCGATCAGGCAGCCGCGTGGTGCCGGCTCTGACGGCCATCGGCTCGCAGGTTGAGAAACCCCGATGGCGCGAGGTCATCGAGGACGTGAGCCGCAAGGTCGAAGGTGGGGCCTCGCTGAGCGAAGCCATGGCCGACCACCCGTCGAGCTTTGACCGCACGTTTCGCGCTATCATCGCCGCGGGTGAAAGCACGGGCGCCGCCGCCGATGCCTTCACGCGACTGGCCCAGATGACGCGCAGGCAGCAGGAGATCAGCCTGCGCGTGATCGGGGCGCTGGTCTATCCGGGGCTGCTGCTGCTGTTGTCTGTTGGCGTGCTCTGCCTGATGGTCTTCTACGTGCTTCCCAAATTCGATCGCCTGTACCAGTTGTTGGGAATCGAACTGCCGCTGATGACGCGCATGATGCTCAGTGGCTCGCAAGCCGCTGTCGATAACGGTCTTATCCTCGGTGTGGCTCTGGCGGCAATCGTGGCAGCCCCGATCCTGCTGTGGCGACAGCCGGCGTTCAAGCGCTGGCGCGACCGCGCCCTCCTACGGCTCCCGCTGGTCAGCCACGTCGTCAAGCAGCTCGTCCTCGCGAAGATCTTCCGCGTGCTGGGTGTGCTGGTCCACAGCAACGTGCCGTTGCTGGAAGGGCTGCGTCTCTCGCGGGCGCTGACCGCCAACTGCCTGTTCCTGGCCGTCCTGGAGGAGGTGGCTGACGCCGTGGAGGACGGACAATCCGTCGGCGAATCGCTTGCGCGGCATCCTCTGATACCGGCCACCATGTCGTCCGCCGTCGCCACAGGTGAGCGGAGCGGCCGCCTGTCCGACTCCCTGCTGTTCCTGGCCGACTATCTGGACGAGGAGAATTCGCAGATGTTGGCCGCGCTGACCAGGCTCATCGAGCCGCTGATTCTGATCTTCATGGGCGTCATCGTCGGCGCCATGGCTATCTCGCTATTCCTGCCGCTGTTCGACGTAACGGCGGCGGCCTCGGCTCACTAGGAGAACGACCGACGTGTGGCCTCGACTGAAGAAACACTCCGCCATCGCCGTCGACCTCGGCGCCGTCTCCCTGCACGCGGTGCAGCTGGAGCGACGAGGCGGGCGCGTCGCAATACGGCATTGGGTCAATCAGGGCATGCCTTTGGACCAGCCGTCTCAGGCGGACGCGAGCAAGGACGGCGCGATGCCGAGGCTGGCGGGCGCCCAACTGGTCAGCCGTGAACTGTTCCGAGGGCGTGACGTCGTGACGACGCTCGGGCCGCCCGATATCGAGGTCCGCTCGCTACAGGTCCCTGCCAAACTCCTCCAACTGGATGGCCAGCACCTCGCCCAAGCGGTTCGCCACGAGGTTGCTCGCCATGTCGACTTCGATCTCAAGGCTGCCGAAGTGGGTGCCTGGGCGCTGCCTTCGGGGCACACCGATGGCCCGAACGTGTTGGTCGCGGTCGCGCAGCGGTCGTCGCTCGACCCGCTGTTGGCGTGGGTGGAGGCCCAGAGCTGCTACTGTAGCCGAATCGACGTCGCCCCGCTGGCGGTGCTCCGCGGCTGCGCCCGCATGACCGAATCGGCGGAAGCGGATCAGCTTTGGGCGGTTCTGGATATCGGCTTCCGCGCTAGCAGGCTCTATGTCGGGCTCGGCGAGACCCCGGTGTATGTCCGGCACCTTGCCGATGGCGGCGACAGTATGACGCGTCGCATCGCCGCCGAACTCGACGTCGAGCTTGCCATGGCCGAACGATACAAACGACATTACGGCATCTGCGGCGAGGCCGAGGGCTATCGGCCGCTGCTGCGGGCGGGGGAGCCGGCCGACGAGAAGCGCATGGCGAGCATCCTGCACGGCGTGCTGGCTCCCATCCTTCGACGGATGGCCTCGGAGATCGAGAAGTCATTCCGCTACGCGATGGATCTCTATCCTCGTACGCCGGTCAGCGGGCTTGTGCTGGCAGGCGGCGGCGCCAACCTGAAAGGGCTCAGGCAGATACTCGGAGACAAGCTGGGGATCGCGGTGCGCTGCCCCTCGCCCGACGGGCTCGCCGACAAACATGCCGAACATCCCGCACTGGCTGGAAACGTCCTGCCGGGAATGGTTACCTGCATCGGGAGCGGGTATGGAGGACTTTGGCCATGACCGTGCAGGTCAATCTGCTCCCGCCCGAATACCACTGGCGCGCCCGGCGAGGACGTCGCCTGGGAATGTGGCTGACGTTGTGCGTGGCGGCCGTCGTGAGCCAGGCCGTCCTGGGCGCTGCGGTGCACTATCTTGCGGGCGAGACAAGAGTCAGGATGGTTCAAATCGTAGATATGCGAAGCGAAGAGCAGGCGCTGATCAAACAGTTCGCTGCGCTTAAGGCGGGTCATCGGGCGGTTCGGCGGCGGATGATCCTGGCCGAGCAACTGCGGCGCAAGCATCGATGGAGCCGGGCGTTGTGCGACCTCGTCGATGCCGTGCCCCAGACGGCCATGTTGACGTGCGTGCACACGATCCCGCCGCGTGCCGAGGCCCCCAAGCAACGCCAGAAGCACCCGGAGAGATTCGCCCTGCCGGGCGATCGCCAGCAGAAGCCGCCTGGCGAAAGCGTGGCCCGGGGCCTCGTGATTGACGGGTTGGCCACAGACCACGAGTCGGTCGCCAGCTTGCTCAAACGGCTCAACGATACACGACGACTGGGATTATGTGAGCTGCTGTCGACGCACCAGCAGCCGTTCAGGGATGGGCATGCGGTCGCCCTTTCGATCCGTTCGGAATGGCCATGAAGCGCTCGGTCTGGCAACAGTATGGCACCGATGCAGCGGGGGCCGCCCTGCTGGCCGTCATCGTATTGGGGGGTTACGCGCTGCTCGTTCATACTTCCTTGTGCCACCTGCTGCGAGCCGACCCGGTCCGGCGGCAACACAGCGGGATGCAGGCCGCGGTGGCCGCACTGCGCGAGCAATGCCAGACACCCCGGGCCTCGCTGGACGAAGAGCAACAGCGCCTGACCCGAGCGGCCGCGCAGATTCCCGGCGTGCAGGCGAAGGACGAGCTTCTGGTGCGGCTGAACGAGACATCGGCCCAGTGCGGCGTGACCGTCGCCCGCTGGCAACCGATCGGCATCGAGTTTGGCGCCGAGTATCAGGCCCACCTCTTTGTCGTGGAAGGAACGGCTCGCTTTCCGGCGCTGTACCGTTGGTTTGCCTCGCTGGAGGGCGGCGTGTCCTACCTGGATGTTACGCATTTTGCCATATATGGAGACCGGTCCGACGATCAACCCTGCCGCTTTGAGTGCTCCATGAAGTTTTACTGCAACGATCCAAACGCCGGCGAATCGGTGGATGCGCAGGATCTATGAGCCTCAGTAAAACAAGACTGGCGTTTTACGGACTGCTGCTGGCCGCCGCGCTCACCGGCCTGCTGATTCCGCACACGCAGTCCTCCGAGGCAGCGCCGCCGCAACCGAGTGATCCCGTCGCGCCGGTTTCGCCGGCCCAAGAGCCGACCGCTGAGGAATCCGTTGTCGACACGCCGCCGCTGGCATCCCTCTTCCGTTCGCATCACGCATCCGATCAGCGGACCGCCTCGCAACTCGTCTCGAGCCTTCTTGGTCCCGTTCGCGATGTGTTTGTCCTATCGCCCACGATGGACCGACATTATCGGGTGCGGTCGGCAAGCTCGCAGAACGAGAAGGCGCGACAGGCCCAGCAGTCGATCGATCAGTTCCGGGGTGCCCACCGGCTGCAGGGCACGTTCCTTCAGGCCCACGATAAGTGGGCGGTCGTCGACGGCGCGATTGTGCGGGTTGGCCAGAAACTGGACGCGTTTCAGCTTCAAAAAATCGAACATTATCGGGTTGTCTTCAAACGGGGCGCCGACACGGTTGTGCTGGAGTTGCCTGACGGCCTTAACGCTCAAGTTCATCCGGCGGCAGCACGATAAATGAAGGGTCGTCCGTGAACGTTGCGCGTACGGCAAGTTGGCAAAGGCAGAAAAGAAGACAAGGGGAGTACCAATGCGTAGTTCCAGGCGAATGCGAGGATTCAGTCTCGTCGAGTTGGTCATCGTGGTGGTCATCCTCGGCGTCATTGCGGCCATTGCGATCCCGCGGATCAGTCGCGGGGCAAAGGGCGCTGACGAGGCAGCCCTCAAACAGAACTTGGCGGTCCTTCGGACCGCGATCGAGATGTACTCCGCCGAGCACGGAGGCCCCTTCCCCGGCGCGAATGCCGACGGCGCAGGCGGTGCGGCGGCCAGCGCAGCAGCCTTCGAGAGCCAACTACTCAAGTACTCCGACAAGTCGGGGGCTATAGCCAACACGAAGACCGCGACCGCGATATACGGACCCTACCTGCGCAAGCAGATCCCGGCACTGCCGGTCGGGCCGACCACCGTCTTCGGCAAGAACGGCGTGAAGATGGTCGCCGTCGCGCCCACGGTCGACGAAATCAGCGGCGACGGGTGGGTCTTCAACTATCTCACGGGTGAAATCATCGCCAACACCGACGACCTCGACGACACCAGTGGCCAGGGCTACGAAACGTGGTAGCAGGCGTGCGCCGCTTGGCACAAGTTCGGCGAAGAACTCGAATTACCGTCGCAACGAACGGGCCGCGCTGGTCGCGGCCCGTTGCCTTTACACTCATCGAGTTGGTCCTGCTGGTGGTTATCATCGCGACGATTATGGTCATCGGGATGGGCGCCTACAGGGGGTCCGTTACGCATAACGCGCTTCAAGCCGCCGTCGACCGCGTCTGCCTCGATCTGGCCCTGGCTCGCCAATACGCCATTACCACCGCTGTTAACCAGACGGTGGCGTTTGAGCCCGGCGAGGCATCCTACAGCATGCCCGGCATGCCCGACCCCGACCGCGCCAGCCGGACATACTCGGTGGACTTGTCCGTCGATCCGTACCAGGCTTCGATCGTCTCGGCGGTGTGCGGCACCGACTCGGAGATCATCTTTGATCGCTACGGGGTGCCGGACAGCTTGGGACGCATCGTCCTCGAAGTCGGCGATCGCCGCGAGACGGTCCGGATCGACGAGGTGACAGGCGTGATACGGGTGGAGTAGGTGATGCGGACTTCCACGTCGAGCCGCTTGCTCCCAGGGCGCTGTCGTGCAGGCTTCACCCTCATCGAGATGCTTGTAAGCATCGCCATTATGGCCGTCCTGGTGACCGGCATTGCCTCCGCGATCATGCTGGCAACGCACGCGGCTGAGCGCGCGGGGCAACCGGCTGCCCTGGCAGACGCGGCGCGGGTGATCGACCAGATTACTGCCGAATTGGCCGTGGCGCTGTCCTTCAGCGAGCGGACCAGCACCGCGGTGACCTTCACCGTCCCCGACCGCGATGCGGACGAGACGCCGGAAACCATACGCTACGCGTGGTCCGGGTCGGCCGGAGACCCTCTTACTCGCCAGTACAACGGCGGCGCGACCCAGCCCATCGCCCAGAACGTGCACTACTTTTGCGTTTCCTACCTTTTGAAGACTCTAGTCCCCGCAGCAGAATAGAGGTGCGTTGATCCCATGAACGCACACAACCATGCTGGCTTTCCCCGGGCTCGGCCGCAGCGTCGCCGCCACGCCTCCAACTCCGTCCGGCGCCCTGGCGGATCACGGGGGTTGACTCTCGTCGAGGCTGCCATATCCGTCATCCTCGTCGCCGCTGTACTCGTCGGTGCCCTGAGCGTTATGGGATCGGTAGCCCGTGCGCGAGAGCTTCAAGGCGCTCAGTGCCGGCGAGCTACGCTGGCAAACGCCCTGATGGCCGAGATCTTCCAGGCGCACTACGTTGATCCCAACGATGGGACCGGCTTCGGGGTCGAACTCGATGAGATGGGCGGCACGCGGGTCAACTTCGACGATGTCGACGACTATGCAGGCTGGTCGGCCTCACCCCCGCAGACCAAAGACGGCACCGACCTGACGGGCTACGAAGGTTGGACCCGGCAGGTCGCTGTACACTACGTACAGCCCACGTCGCCCGACACCTCACACGACAATGACCATGGGCTGAAGCGAATCGCGGTTACCGCCATCGACGACCGGGGCAGGAAGACCCAGCTTGTCAGCCTGCGATCGGCCAACGGGGCGTTCGAGCTGACACCGGAGGCATCGGCCACCGTCGTGACATGGGTGGGCGTCGAACTCCAGATCGGCGATGAGGACGCTACGCGCATCGGCTCGGCCGCCGTACGGCTGAATTACCCGACCGACGGCAGCGGGTTTTAAAGGTATGACTTCCAGCAGGATGACAACGACCGGGTTGCAGCAGACGCGCCGCCGTGGATCGGCCTACCTGCTTATTGTGGCCGTGTCCATGCTCGTCTCGATCATGGGTCTGTCGGCGATCGCCCTGACGCGACTCAGCGCCCGCGTGTCCGACACGGCCGCCGACTTCTCCGAGGCGGGTGTGCTGGCGTTGGCGGCCGTCGATCACGCGCTCCAGACCATCCACGACAACCCAACGTGGCAGGACGATTTTGAGAGCGAAGTGCGTGTTTTTCAGTACCCCTATGGCGACGGCACGTTCAGTTGGTTGTATGTTGGCCAGACCGAGGATGGGAACGATCCGGGCGAATGCACCGCCACGGTTCGCCTGTACGGCATCGGTCAGGTGGGACAGGTGGCGCGCAGCTACAGCGTGCTGCTCCAGGCCGGCGGCATCCCGCTGGAGGTCCTCGGCACGGCCCTGCACGCAGGCTCGGACGTGTACGTCAACTCCAGCAAAGCGATAACCGTGATCGGCGCACCGCTGTCCAGTAACGGGCTTTTCCACAATGACGGTACTGTGTTTGGCGACGTGGAGGCTGTCTCCCAAGCCCACCCGAGCACGGTCACCGGCACGGTCACCATCCCAAGCCCGCCCAAGGCCATGCCCGACGCAGGCGTGCTGGCGCTATACATCGACCTGGCGACGGAGATCCCGTTTACCGGAGCGATCGAAAAGAAGGTGCTCAGCCCCGGGTACAATCCCTGGGGGGCAACGAATCCCGATGGTGTGTATGTCGTCGATACAGGGGGCAGCGATCTTCAGATTCGCTACAGCCGCATCCATGGCACCCTCATCGTCATCTTGGGCAGCGGGAAACTTTTCCTGGAAGACGCGATGCTCCTGCACAACTATCGCGCCGACTACCCAGCCCTGATCGTAGACGGCGATGTTGAGTTGCGGCTCAAGAGCGACATGTACGGACTTTCGGAATCTGCACGGGGTACCAACTACAACCCCGCCGGCGCGCCGTATGAAGACAACTCCGACGGCGACATGGCCGACGTCTATCCCAACGAGATCCGCGGTCTGGTATATGGGACGGGGAATTTGACTTTGTGGGAGACAACACGCGTCCGCGGGACCGTCATCTGTAAATGGCAGGCGACGTGTGAGGATCACACCGAGATCGTCTACGACCCCGCCTTGCTGACCAATCCGCCGCCAGGCTTTACCAGCGGCTGTCGTACGACTGTGCTGGCCGGCTCCTGGCAGTGGGAGGCGCCGCCATAGACCCAGCCGGCCGAAGCCGACAGGGTGCATATCGGACGTCGGGCCACGTGCGAGAAAGGATTCGATCATGTGGGAATCTCAAAAAAGACCGTTGTCCAGAGCCGGTTATGGGACGTGCGCGTTGGTGTTTGCCTGCGGCGTTGTCGCCGGATCGCTGTTGGTCGGCCGATCCGGTCCGGCGCCGGCCCACGCCCAGATCCCCGACCCGGGCGCCCAGCGTGTCCAGGCGGTTCAGGTGGGCCAGGAGACGAACCGGCTCCTGCGCGAACTACTTCACATTCTTCGCAACGATACACTCAAGGTCCGCATAATCGATACCGATAAGACACGCGTTGCACCACGCTCGCAGGCGGCCCCCGCGCCATGACGCCGAGCCCGGCGCCAGTTGATCGCCGCAGCGCCGATACGCGAGTGGGTGCCCAAAGGTGCGTCCGCTAGCCGCGAGGCGCACGAGAACTTCCGGCCTATACGGACATAGGCTGAAAACGGCATGAGGCTGACCCACAACACATTCGCTTGGCTGCTAACGCCGCTGCTTGTTGCGGCGCCGGCCACACTCTGCACGGCCGACGCCGACAGCGAAGCCGCCAACCCGCCGACTGCAACGACGCAGCCGGTCAACGGCCCGTCGATCTTGGTCAAGAGCCGCGATCGCGTCGACATCCACGTGGTCGACGTACCGCTGGCGACGGTCCTGCGGATGCTCTCGACACAGAGCGGACGAAACATCATCACCAGCCCCAAGGTCAAGGGTAACGTTACCGCCGATCTGTTCGACGTCACCTTCGCCGATGCGCTCAACTGCATCCTGTGGGCCAACGGGTGCGCATTCCAGCAACGGGGCAACTTCCTGTACGTATGTACGCTCGAGGAACTCGCCGAACAGCAGGCCGCCGCCGCGCCCGACACGCTCGTCGCCCGCCTGTTCTACCTGCACTATATCACCGTCGACGACGTCAAGCCGATGATCGAGCCGTTGCTCAGCGAGGACGGCAAGATCGCCGTTACCTCCAGCGCCGAGAGCGGCCTGGAAACCAGCGGCACCGAAGCGGGCGGCAACGCTCTGTCGAGCCCGGACGCGGTCCTCGTCTACGATCACCTCAGTCGCGTCGAGCAGATCGCCAAGGTTGTTCGCGAACTCGATGTGCGCCCCAGGCAGGTCCTCATCGAGGCCACCATCCTCCGCGCCCAGCTCGGCGAGGACAACGCCCTGGGCATCGACTTCAACATCGTCGACGGCGTGAACTTCGAATTGCTGGGCGGCACCTCGCTTGGGCTAACCGATCTGGAAACCGGCCAGGTCGCCGCCGCCGACCTGAACAAGACGAACATGACGATTCGCACCGACCTGGCCGGCGTGGTGCCCCAGGGCGGCTTTACATTCGGCATCATCAAGGATCGGATCGCCGTCTTCCTGCGGGCCCTCGAGCAGGTGACCGACGTCACGGTGCTGGCTAATCCCAAGGTGCTTACCCTCAACAAACAGCGAGGCGAGGTCATCGTCGGGCGGCGCGACGGCTACTTGACCACGACCGTCACCGAAACCACAGCCGTGCAGACCGTCGATTTTCTGGAGACCGGTACGCAGTTGGTCTTCCGGCCGTTCATCGGCGACGACGGCTACGTCCGCATGGAGATCCACCCCGAAGACAGCAGCGGCGGACTCAACGAAGCCAACCTGCCCTTCGAGCGGACCACCGAGGTCACCGCCAACATCATGGTCCGCGACGGACACACCGTCCTGATCGGCGGGCTCTTCCGCGAGTCGACCAACGCCACCCGTGGGCAAGTGCCCGTGCTCGGTAACCTTCCGCTGGCCGGCGCCCTGTTCCGCACCACCATCGATTCCACGAGCCGCGAAGAGGTGATCATCCTGCTGACCGTGCACATCGTCAAAGACGATCAGGCCTACCACGAGCTGTCCGAAGACTTGGCCGAAGAAGTGGAGCGCATCCGCCTGGGAAGCCGCCGTGGCGTGCAGGCGTTCGGGCGCGATCGACTTGGTATGACCCACTACTGCTGGGCGCTGGAGCACCTTGAGGCCGGGCAATACGACAAGGCCCTGTGGGACGTCCAACTCGCTCTGCACATCAGCCCGCTTAGCGTGCCGGCCATGAAGCTCAGAGAAAAGCTGGTCGGCCGAGAACTCTGCGAGCGCCAGGTCGGCGCCATCCGTGACCTCATCGCGCGTCGCATCATGGGCGAAGACCCCGAGCCGACCGTCCCGCCGCTGCCCGACAGAACGGACACGCAGCCGCCAGCCACGACGCAGGAGGCGCAGGAATGACCCGACGTTCGGTCGCCATCGCTTTGCTCGCGCCGCTGGTCGTCGCCGGCTGCAATGCGCTCGACCATTCCACGCAGGTCGAGCAATCCAAAAAGCACTGGAGCCACGTGCGAGCCCGCGTGAAGCTTCAGCTCGCCCAGCGCAGCTTTCAAAACGCAGCCTTGGACGACGCCCTCAAAGCCTGCGCCGAAGTGGTGGGCCTCGCCCCCGATATGCCCGAGGCACACCAGTTGATGTCTCGCATACATCTCGAGCGGGGCGAGGTAGCCAAAGCACAAGCGTCACTCACGCTCGCCGAATCGCTCGCGCCCGACGATCCTGAAACCTCTTATCTGCACGGTCTGATCGCCGAGCGACGGGGCAAACTCGACGAGGCGATTGAGTTCTATCACGAAGCCTATCAGGCCAGGTCCGATGAATTGGATTACCTGGTGACCTATGTGGAGTGCCTGATCGCCGCCGACCGCTGCGCCGAAGCCATGGCCGTCATCCAACCTCGCCGCGCCGACTTCGAGCGCCATGCCTCCGTACACGCCCTGGCCGGACAGGCCCTCTCGCTACTCGGCCGGAAAATCGAAGCGGCTGGCTGCTATCAACTCGCCGTGCACCTGGCGCCCGAAGATCCCGTCCTGCGCGAGGAGGCCGGCCTTGCCCTGCTGGCGGTCGATCGGATCGAACAGGCCCACGCGCTCTTCGACACCGGCCCGACAGAATCGAACTCGGCCATCTCGCCCAGCCTGGCGGCCCTGCTTGCCGATGGTCTGCTGCGCAAAAGCCGCCGGCCCGACCAAGCCGCCCGACTGCTCGAGCACGCGGTCACCACCCATCAAAACGATCCCACGCTGTGGCTGCTGCTGGCCGAAGCCTGCATGCAGACCGACAGGATCGACCGCGCGGGCGAGGCGATCGACCAAGCCGCCAGGCTTGCGCCCGATCGTGCGGAGCTCTGGCTGCTAAAGGCCTATCACGCTTTGGCGACGGGTCGTACGATCGACGCCGTCCGCGCCGCCCGTCGGCTCGTCCAACGCGACCCCGACGACGTCGAGGCCCGTGCGCTGCTGGCCAAGACACTCGAAATCGATCCACAGACCGTTCCCGAAGCCGCCACGCACTACCAACATATTCTCTCGATTGCCCCCGACAACGCCTGGGCCGCCCGCCGCCTCGACCAACTCAACCAGCGACTGCAAACCGCACGAGCAGCGGCCACCGACCAGTAGCGTCTCTGACGGGTTTTCTGATCTCAGCGCGTTTGATCATGTCCCCCTCGCTGGAGGCGCACCCATCATCGGATGTGGTTCCGCCGTTCAGCGGCGACCCGAAGGGGAGCGCGTGGTCGCACCGTTCTCCCGTTTAGCGGCGACCCGACAGGGGAGCGCGAAAAGTAACAGAGCAACTCGTAAGGACCAAGTCACGCAGCATCCGACGAGCGCCGCAACGACGCCGGGCGAAGCAGCGCCGAACCGATCGCCCCTAGAAGTGCGACTCCCGCGGCAAGCAGCATCGCTGGAAACAGCGAGTCGGCGGCGTCGGCCATCGCACCGGCCACGCTCGGACCGATCGCCTGACCGATGCCGAATAGCAGCGTGATAAACCCCAGTCCCGCCGGCGCCAACCGCGCGCCGAGCAGATCGCCGCACAAGGCCGCCATGATCGCCGGAATGCTCCAGGCCGACAGCCCGAACAGCACCGCCGATACCGTGAACCCCGCCGGTACGGGCCACAGCGCAAACAGACCAAAGGCCACTGTGTGGATCAGGTACACAATGACGAGCGCGCCCTTGCGGCCGATAACGTCCGACACCGTGCCCCAAATCAACCCGCACAAGAGACTGAACCACCCCACGATCATGAACAGCCGACCGGCTTCCGGCTCGGTATACCCCCCTTCGGCGACCAGGCATTTCATGAAGAACGTCACGTAAATGATGTAGGAGAACCCGAACGCCGCATAGACCGCACCCACGTGAAAGACCGTCGGTGATAGATACACGGAGGCCCATGAAAGCGCCTTCTCCTGCGAAGCGGGCACAGCTTCTTCGGCCTCTGCCCCCACCCGCGTCATCCCCGCCCGCCAAGGTCGATTCCGCAGGATCAGCAGTGACGCGACCGCCAGCAACAGCGCCACGCCACCGAACACGAACCAGCACACACGCCAGCCGTTCTCCTCGTGGACGGTCAGAATGCGGGGTGCAATCGGTCCGACGAAGATCAGTCCCAGCGACGAGCCGGCCACCGCGATGCCCGCCGCCAGACCGCGTCGTCGCCTGGCAAACCATGCCGCCAGCAGCCCCATGACCGGCACGTTGCTCGCCCCGCTGCCCACACCCGTCACCCCCCGCCACAGCGCCGCCTCAAAAAACCCGTTCGCCAGTCCGGTAAGAAGCATGCCCACGCCCGCCACCGCCAGGCCCACCCCGATCACCGCCCGCGGGCCGTAGCGGGTCGCCATCGCCCCGCCGATTACCGACAGCGCCAGGTAACCCACCAGGTTGGCCGTCGCCAGCGCCCCCGCCTGCGTGTTATTCATCTCCAGCCCTACCTGCATGGCCGGCAGCACCGCCGTGTAGCCGAACCGCGCCAGACCCAGCGCACCGAACACCACAAGCGTGGCCATGATCAGGATGACCCAGCCATAGTGAAACCGAGACGGGGATGAACTCATAGGCGCCTCCAGATACGTCCTGTGTCGCGCGAATGGGATTAGACGACCCGTTTGGTCGCTCTGACTGCGACCCAAGCCACATCATGACGGGCCACTCGGCGGGTGTCACGTGCCAACAGACACGGCGCGGCAGGGCTGTCAGGGCGACATCGGCGTCTGTTTGGCAATGGGGCCGAGTAACCGCCCGTCCGGTGCGAAAGTTGCCCACGTCCCCATCGGAGATCCCCAAATGGCGGCCAGGGGAGCAACGGACCTGCGAATCTGCGCAAGTCCCGTCGTAAACGAGACTTATCTCCGATCGGCGGCGATGTTTTGCTAAAGCAGAGCGACTGGTGTGACGATTCTCCACGTAACTGCAACGTCGGCGGTCCGTCTGCGCGGTTACAATGTTGCAGGCGAGCCCGCCGCGACCGGCAGGGCCGGCCCCAGGGAGAGGGACATGCTGGTACTGTCACGACAACGCGACGAAACCATCATGATCGGCGACGACATCGAGATCACCGTCGTCGACATCCGTCGCGACAAGGTGCGGCTGGGCATCAGGGCCCCGTCTGAGGTGCCGGTACACCGCAAGGAGGTCTACGAGGCCATCCAACGCGAGAACCGGGCCGCCGCCGAAGCCGACCTCGAAGAGGTCGTCAAACCCGCCCATCCGCAGGAAAAAGCGGCCCCCACCCAGTCCGGCAAGGCACCCAAGCCGTCGTCCGGACCGGACGGCGGGCACCCGCCGCGCGGTTGATTGGCGCCCTTGTCTCGATTTACCACGACGCCGACCACACCCACCGTATAATCTCAACAGCACCGTCTGCCGCCGCAACATGCTTCAGCGGTTCCGCAGCCATGAGCAAAGCCAGGCAAAAGCTGCTGTTCGAGCACACCGAGTCGCGCCCCCGCGTGCGACGTATCGCGGGGCGCAAAGTGGTCGTCCGCGAGGTGCCCTGCAAGAGCCTGCTGAACCGCAGCAGCATCGGCGACTATTCGTTCAACTGCTATACCGGCTGCGCCCATGCCTGCGTGTACTGCTATGCCCGCTTCATGCAGCGCTTCCATCCGCACCCCGAGCCGTGGGGCGCGTTCGTCGACGTCAAGATCAACGCAGTTGATGTGTTAGCCCGGCAACTGAAGCGGATGGAGCCCGGATCGGTCTTTACGTGCAGCGCATGCGACGGCTGGCAGCCCATCGAGCGAAGCTACAAGCTCACGCGGCGGTGCTGCCAGTTGCTTCTCGACGCCGGCTTTCATCTGAACGTGCTGACCAAGAGCAAACTGGTGCTCCGCGATCTGGACGTCTTTCGCGACCGCGACGTTCGCGTGGGCGTCACCATCACCACGCCCGACGAATCGATCGCCAAGCTCTGGGAGCCCGGCGCGTCGTCGGTGGCCGATCGAGTCGAGATCCTCCGGCAGGCCAAGGCCGCCGGGCTGGCGACGACCGTCATGTTCGGCCCGCTGCTGCCCGAGATCAGCGACACGCCCGAAGCGCTCGCTCGGCTGTTCAAGCTGGCAGCCGATCTGAAAGTCGATTGCATCTGGACCGACGCGATGAACCCGCGTCCGCGCGTCTGGCCCAGCGTGCAGCAGTTCCTCCGCCGCCATCGGCCGGACCTGCACGCCCACTACCGCAGCGTGCTGTTCGACGCATCGTTCCGCCGGCAGTACGAGCGCTCACTTGACGCCCGCATCCGGAAGGCAAGGAAAGCGGCTGGCCTGTAACCACTTTGTGGCGGCGTTTGCCTGAGCGTCGGCGCGATCGCGCGTCTCACTCCGCCCGCCACGGAAACCGCTTCTTGAAATGTCGGTAGTACAAACCGATCAGCCGCATGCTGACGATCATCGTGTAGGCCGACGCGGCTCGCGCCGCCAGGGCCTGCGTCAGGATCAGGCCGGGGCCACGCTCGGCGGCGGCCGGCAGTTCGTCCGAGGCGCCCCAGGTCAGCAGTTCCGGCAGGTAGGTCGGAGCCGCCGCCAGAAGCAGCATGATCCAGATAGCGAGGTAAGGCGCGAAGGCCGACAGGATCGTCCGCAGCACCAGGTCCGGCCGCAGCGACCGGAAGCCATCCCCAATGGCCACCATCAAAACGGTCGCGGGCCAACAGAACAGGCCGACGACGCCGAGGATCCACGGCAGGCCGAAGTCGGAGGTGCTCGGCGCCCACACGTATGCGACGACAGCCGGCACCATCACCAGCAGCATGCTGACCAGAAACAGCAGGCCCGGGCGGACCACGTCGTCCCAAAAGTCGGTCAGCGAGAAGGCGGGCAGCTTGTCTTCGCCACGCGCGACCTCCACGATCACGTTCAGGTAAAACGCCGCCAGCAGGCCTCGCAGTACCAAACCGCCGAAAAGCCCCCAGATCATCCCATACCCCGACACCGCAATCAGCAGGTTCATCACAACCACGAGCACGAAGCTGGCCAGGTTGTCCAGCCTCAGGAAGAACACAAAGCTCTGCCCGACATCGACCCAAAAATTGGCCGCCGTTTTCCTGTTTTTTTCGGCCCGTAAGCCTGTGTCGCTAGCAATCCCACGCGCCGACAGGATCAAATCCTCCTCGCTCGACGGCGCGTGCGCCCCCGCCGCGGATGCGCCTTGCCGCGGGTTCGCAGTGTTGGGCGTCTCGCTGACGTCCTCCGGCTCGATCAAGACCTTCGCACCACACTTCTTACACTGGGCGTACTTGCCTTCGGTGCCGTCGGGAAACCGCAACCTCACCCCGCACGTGCATCGGACATGAATAGGCATCTTGCCTCCCCGCATAACGCCTTCGACTTGCCGGATCCATCATCTACGACGACTGCTCTCGTCGCAAGACCTTGCCCCCGGCCCGGCCTGCGCCGATTCTGCCACGAAGCTTTGGCTTTGGGTACCCCATCTTTTGCCCAAGAGCAAAGGGTGGGGTATTGCAGGGCTTCTGCTATAGTTAATGCGGTATGGCGCCCAAGGACAACAGCGAGAAACCCACCGCCGAAGATACTGCCGATGCGTGTGGCTTCGTGCCGCCGAACAACAGTCATCACATCGAACACGGCGGCGCGCCGGCCGACGTACATCGCGCCGTCGGCAAGGCTGCACGCATCATCGAGCGCGGGCTGATCGAGCGTTTCTTCGGCCCCCGGGTCGACGCGGGCGCGCTCTCGGACGCCGAGGGGCAGCGCGCCCGCGCAGCGCACAGCGACCCGGTCGCCAACGCCGAGACCATCAAGCAGGCGGCCGTCCGGTTCGGCGCCGATCTGGTCGGCATTTGCGCTCTCGATGAACCCAACGCGACGCGCGACCCGGGCATGGCCGATGTGCCTCCCGAATACCGCCGCGCGGTGGTCCTGGCCGTGGCGATGGATGCGCGCCAAATCGCCCGGTCGCCGGCGCCGGCAGCCTCGGCCGAGACGTCGATCGGCTACATGCGGATGACCGTGTGCGCGTCGGCGCTGGCGGTGTTCGTCCGACAGTATGGCTACCGGGCCATCGCCGCCGGCAACGCCAGGGGCTTCAGTGTTCCCCTGGCGGCGCGGGCGGGTCTCAACGAGCTGGGACGCAACGCCATGCTGGTCACGCGGCAGCACGGCCCGTGCGTGCGGATCAGCAAGGTCTTCACCGATATGCCGCTGACGGCCGATAAGCCGATGGGCTTCGGCGTCAGGCAGTTCTGCGACGAGTGCGGCCGCTGTGTCGAAGCCTGTCCGCCCGGCGCGATCGATGCCGACTGGGTGCCGCTCGATAGTCCTGGCGGCCCGAGCCACACGTCGCCGGCGCCTCTCTGGGTCGACGGCAAGAAGTGCGTGAGCTTCTGGAAGACTAACGGCACGAGCTGCGCCACGTGCATCGCCGTCTGTCCGTACACAAAGTGAACTCGGACGACGAGCCGCCCGTCAGCTCGACTGTGCTGTCAGTTGCGGCTCGCGTGCGGTGTCGCGATCGCCGGCTGCCTGCTTGAGCGACGCAAGCACACACTCGGCGCCTCGCTTGCCCGACAGCAGCATGCCGCCGAACGTCGGACCCATACGCGGCAGGTTGTGCACCGTGGCGACGGCCATGCCCACGAGGACCAGCCCCGGATGCAGCTCGCCCGTGTGGTGCACCACCGCGTCTTCCGAACGCTCGACCCACATGGGCCCGCCGCTGCCGATCTGCGTAAGCCCGTGCTTGGCGACCAGCCGAGCGACCACCGCGTCGTGCCCGGTGGCGTCGACCACCACGCGCGACTCGATCGCTACCGGATCCACGCACGTGATCGAGCGCGGCAGCGCTTTGACCGGCGACCAGTTGATCACCACGCCGGCCACCCGCTTGTCGCCGCGGACGACCACGTCGTCCACCGTCGTCATGTTGGCGAACTTGACGCCCGCATCGCACGCCGCGGCGATCAGCTTCGAGCAGGCGTGCGGGCCGTCAGCCACGTGCAGCCCGTCTCGCACCAGCTTGTGCGGCACGCCCAGCTCGTCGAGCACCTCGTGCGCGGGCTCGCGCACGGTGACCTTGTTCATCAGGTAACCGCCCAGCCAGAACCCGCCGCCCAAATAGTTGTTCTGCTCGACGATCAGCACCTTCAGACCTGTCTCGGCAAGCTGCTTGCCGCACATCAGGCCCGCCGGGCCCGCGCCGACAATCACCGCGTCGCTTTCGGTATACGCGTCGAACTGCGCGGCGAACTCGCCGACGATCGCGCGCGTTACGTCTGCCTCACCGGCTGAACTGAATATCTGTCTTGCCTCAATCATGGCATTCTCCTGTGGCGACCCGCGCCAACCTCGCTCGCCAAGGCGTCATGCGCCTTCGTCGAACGCGTTACCATCAACTCCATCACGTTTCGATCGTTTGTCCTGTCCGTACTCTGGTCAACCGTGCGACACGCCGCTCTGGACGCCGGCTGTGTGCATCTCGTTCATCGATCCGCTGCGAAAGCCCTGCAAGTCCAACGCGACGAAGACATATCCCACCGCCTTGAGCGCCGTGGTGATCTTCTCGCGCAGGCGCAGCGCGTCGGGAAGCTTCTCCATCGGCACCTCGATACGGGCCAAGGTGTCGTGGTCGCGCACACGGCACTGGGCAAAGCCCAGGTCTTTCAGGATGTACTCAGCCCGCTCGACGCGCGCCAGCCGCTCGGCCGTGATCGGGCTGCCGTAGGGAATGCGACTGGCCAGGCACGCCATCGCCGGCTTGTCCCACGTCTCCAGGCCCATCGCCTGTGAGGCGGCGCGAATTTCCTGCTTCGTCAGACCGGCCTCAAGCAGCGGATTCCGCACACCGAGTTCGCGTCCAGCGCTCAGGCCGGGCCTGAAGTCGCCCGTGTCGTCGGCGTTGGCCCCGGCGACCACAGCCGCAAACCGCCGCTCGTCCGCCAGCACCTTCAGTTGGGTGAAAAGCTCCTGCTTGCAGTGGTAGCAGCGGTCGGACGCGTTGGCGGCGTAGTCTGCGTCGTCCAACTCGCAGGTGTAGACCTCCACCAGCTCCACGCCCTGATGCCTGGCGATACGCGCAGCCGCCTCGCGCTCTCGCCGCGCCAGGCTGGCTGACACACCCACTGCCGCCACCACGTTCTGCCGGCCGAGCGTCTCGACCGCCACTGCCAGCAGGAAGCTGCTGTCGACCCCGGCCGAGAAGGCCACCACCACACGCCTCAGGTCTCGCAGAATCGCTCGGCAGGCCTCCAGCTTGGCCTCAAAGGTGCTCGGGTCGGCATCGCCTGCTGATTGACTCACGGCTAGCTCCTTGCCCCGCACGCCCGGCAGTTGGTTGGTGTGGCATGTAAAGCCTTTTTTGGCAGGGCATTATGCATTTTCGTCACGTTTTTGCTCACTGGCTGTTTGCCCTTCAAACTTGGATGCTTGACACTATGCCCGTCAATTGTTATTATCCCGATCGTTTCACTTGGCTATCACGTGGGCGCATGCTATGAACCTGTCCCAAAAATGTCAATATGCGCTGCGGGCCTTGTTCGAGCTGGCCACCAGACGGGGCGAGGGCCCCATACCCACGGGCGAGATCGCCGAGGCCCAGGCTATCCCGCCTCGGTTTCTGGAACTGATCCTCGCCCAACTCAAGCAGGCCGGCTACGTCGAGAGCCAGCGGGGAATGAGGGGCGGTTACCAACTGGCTGTCTCGCCGGACGCCCTGACGGTGGGCGAAATCATTCGCTTCGTGGAGGGACCGCTCGGCCCGGTGAAATGCCTCGCCGGCGCCGACCAGGCTGACTGCCGGCTGCTGGGGCGGTGCGTGTTTCTGGGCCTGTGGGAGCGGGCGCACGAGGCGGTCTCACAGGTGTACGACACCACGTCCCTTCAGGACCTGGTCGACCAGGCCGGTGCGGCCGAAGACCGGTACGTCGCAAGCTACTGTATTTGAAGGTAGGTAGGCCGCCCCTTCGGGCAAGTTCAACCACGCCACACCGACGCGCGCACTGCGTCGATGGCGCAACGATACATGCCCCCGCCAAGCAGCTCGACCAACTCCCGCTCGTCGCTGGCCGCTCGATCAAGCTCGACGTGGCACACGCCCACGTGCTCGGCCAGATGGGCGTCGGAGGTGTAGATACTCCGACAACCCAGTCGGTCGATTAACTGGCGGACCGCCGGCTCGTCCTCGGGTGCGGTGTTGGCCGAGCGCAGCTCGATGCCGTCGGGTGGGTAGGCTTCGATCGGTACGGTGATCGATTCGTGGTACCGGAACGGGTGCGCCAGAAAGATAAAGCCGCCGCGCTCTCGCACGAAGGCGTGCAAGGCCGCATAGTCCCAGTCTTGCTGCTCGAGCGATGCATCGTGCACGGCGAGGACAATGAAGTCCTCATCGGACACCGTCATCTCGATGCCGCCGAACACGCGGAACGGCGCGAACTTCTCCGACAGCTCGGCCGCCCGCCCGTGCGGAATCAGGCAGTGATGATCCGTAAACGCCAGCGCATCGAGACCGTACTGGACGGCCGCGCGGATCACGTCCTCCTCGCCGCTCTGGCCGCACGCCGAACGCTCGGCCGTATGCACGTGCAAATCGATCTTCATGCTCAATGCCACCGGACTGTCAGCGATTCAACCGTTCGCATGCTACGAGCACGGCATGTGCGACGCAACCGGTAACGATACGCGCCGGGCGCGGTGTACAGCGCCGCACGTCGACGGCGATACTGGTACAATCCCCTCGCCGGTCAACGCTCCGGCTGGAGTCGAGTGCGCGAACGCACACACATGGCTATTACGGGAGGTCCAGCGATGCGCTATGTCTTTATCATGTTGATCGCGGTCATGACAGGCTCGGCCGGGTGCGCCACGCTGCCTACCTGGCCAATGGCGCAACTGGGAGGTCTCGACACGTCGCAATGGACGCAGCCGGCTGCCGAGGGCGAGCAGACCTACCGCGCCGTGCGCGCAGGCAAGCAGGCTTTCTGGACCGTGCCCGCATGGTGGGGCGACGGCCACCGGCCGCCGAAGGGCACTGTGTACGTGCTCGAAGTGCGTTACAGGGACACGGCCAACACACCAGCGGTGTTCTACAGCCATGCGGGACTGCTCCCGCACGCTGGGCACAGCGAGATTCACCGCTTCGGCGGTGCGGCCGACGGCAAGTGGAAGACCGCCCACATCCCCATGTCGTGGGATCTGCTGCGCAAGCTGACCGGGCAGGATGCAACGGCCTTTTCCATCCTCGCCAGGGGCGCCGACGTGCCGATCTCGACGATCACCGTGCGCCTGGCGCGCAAGGGCGACGCCCAGCGCTTTGGCGCCGAGACGCGGCAGTGGGTCGCCCGCGCCAACGTGCAGCGATTCGGCGAGGTCAAGCCGGACACGCAAGGCGAGCCCGTTGTGCCTGAGACACTTAAAGACCAGCCCTTGGTGCCATTCGTTCGGCCGTACACGGTGTCGGTGCTGCCCGGGTCTGCACCGCAACAGGGCGAGGCCGGTGCGGCGCTGAGGGTTCGCATGACGCTCGATGAATACGAGCCGGCCGCCTTCGGCGTGTACGCCAACAAGCGCGATTTGAAGGGCGTGACGTTTGCGCTCTCGCCGCTGACCAATGCGCAAGGCACGTTGGACTGCCAGGCCGAGCTGCTGACGGCTGAGTATGTGCCGAGCGAGTCGGGGCAGGGCAGCACCAAACGGCCCGCGCGTCTGCTGCCCATGCGTCTCTGGCCGGCGTATCCGGTGGACATTCCGGCTGGCCAGTCGCACTGGTTCTGGATCTCGCTGAAGACCGAGCCCGCCCGCTCCAAGCCCGGCACGTATACCGGGCAGGTGCAGATCGCAGGTGAGGGGGTGCAGGGCGTTGTCCCGATCGAGGTCGAGGTGCTGCCGATCACGCTGCTGACGGCACGGCAGATCGACGTGCCCATGGGTGGCTGCGTGATGAGCCTGCCGCCCGAGCAGGAGATGATCACCTACGGCCAGCACAATCAGTGCTCGATCCACCTGTTCGGGCCGTACTGGGTCGAAGTGGAGAACGTGGACGGCCAACTCCAGATCGGCTTCGACCGGTTCGACGAGTGGATGAACACCGTCACGGCCAACGGCGTTACCGACCTGATGTGGTTCTTCGGCAACCCCAACGGCTATCCCGACACGCTCACGCTGGAGCGGCAGCTCTTTCGATCGCGTGCGAAGGACCGGGCCGAGCGGATCGCACTGCGCAAGGAGTTCATCGAGCGGCATCACGCGTTCAAGGACAAGCCGGAATCGGCCGCCGTGCTGCCTGAGATTCGCCCGTTCTACACGCAATGGGTGCAGAAGGTGGCCGCACACGGCAAGGCCAAAGGCTGGCCCAGGCTGATGCTGCATCCGTTCGACGAACCGGCCAAGTGGGTGCAGCGATCCGGCGCCGGCGGGCCGCAAAACGTGCTGGGCAGAGGTTCGTGGCTGAAGTTTCACTTCAAAGACGCCGCCGCCCTGATCCACCAGGCCAGCAGTGACGTGTTGGTGGCGGGCGACATCCATCACGCCGAGCCCGGGCTGGTGTATCTGCCCGACGTCGACGTGTTCTGCACCAACGCGATTCACGAGGACCCCAAGCTGGGCGACAAGGTCCGCGCGGCCGGCAAGGCGTTCTGGCAGTATCGCGGCTGCAACGCCACCATGCCGCCGTTCGAGCCGCGACACACCTATGGCTTCTACTTTGGTGCGTTCGACAGTCGGGGCGGGCTCATCTGGGCGACGAACTGGGGCGCCGGCTTCGACTACAACGAGCAACAGAGCTGGATGCACTCATGGTATACGCCGTTCGGCACGATCGTCTCGCCGAGCTACGAGGGCCTGCGCGAGGGCATGGACGATCGACGCCTTATCGAGACGTGTAAGGCTCGCCTGGCCGACGACGCGAAAGCGATGGCGATGCTCAATGCGATGTTCCAGGAGGTTATCGCCACCCGCATCCGGGACGGCCGCGATGTCGTGAAGGAGCTTTACGAAGACCCGACGCAGATCACCAAGCTCGACCGCTGGCGCAGCGAACTGCTCGACGCGCTCGTCCGTGCGAGGAAATAGTCCGTAGGGCGTGTCCCGGCGCGGGGCTTGTCGATTTAGTCGGGAAAACGCTCATCGCTGCACGCAAAATAAGGACTTACGTTCAACGCTGTTGTCGTAAGTCCTTTGTTTTCGAATCACGCGTGATTAAATCGACAAGCCCCGCGCCGGGATTTGCACGCGTGTTCTTTCTGTTGCCATACAAGGATGGGGCGCCCGCACGTGCCACCCGACGCCAGACAAGGCGGGTGCGCGGGGCGGTTTAGCGTGGTGTCTTGACGGTGAAGGCGGGTTCGGGGTTGTCAGCGAGCAGGCCGGCGACGCGGACCGTGACCGGGCCGGTGGGCAAGGCCACGCTGACCGAAAGGTTGCCGGTGCGCGTCCATCTGCCGGTGACTTTCGCATGGGGGTTGTTGACCACCCCTCGGAACGGGATCAACACGTAGGCAGCGTCGAACGGCAGGTAGCCGCGGTAGCGATAGGCCATCGACGGGCGCTTGACCCGCCCGCCGTACTCACCGGTGAAGCCCTGGAAGAACCGCATGTCCATCACGTAGTGAGACCGCTGGGGGACCACGGCGGTGACCTGGATGTTGGCGTCGCTGTCGCCCTCTTCGAATGCGCGCAGGTAGTCACTCCAACGTATGCGCCGCGGGGTGTGTTCGAAGTTGACGTCGTCCGGCGGGTAGCGGAGCAGGGCGCCGGCGCCCGGGCGGTGGTTCGACCAGCACGTCAGCGTGTCGGCATCGCGACCGAGCTGGGTCTGTGGGGCGTTGAAGTGGAAATAGGTTTCGATGAAGTCGTGCGACATCGTGCCCACAGGTGACGACCCGCGGTGCTCGACGCGATCGACAATCAGCCAGAAGGCCGGTGAGTCGTTGTGTCTGACGCGGCGTGTGGAGCCCGCGTCGATAAGGCACACGGTGCGACGGATGCGGTGGCTCTCGTACAGGTCGTGCTCCATGCAGGCGGCCTGAATGTTGGGGCGGTGGATGACAAACAGCGTGCGGACGTGGTCGGGGCTGTCGAGCCGCGGGCCGGCGGGTCGGCGGCGGATGGGCACGGGCGTGTTGTGCGAGCGCTCGTGGCGGTAGGACTCCTCGCCGTAGGTCGTCACACCCGGGTCGGTCAGCAGGGCTCGCCCAAGGCCCCAGATATCGATCGAGCCGAAGTCGTGGTGCGCGTGATTATGCGCGGCTGCGCAGGCGAACATGCCGAAGTGGGCGCCGAATCCGGCGCCCGCGCCGAAAAACTGAAAACCGCTCTTGCGGAAATCGTGCGGTTTGATGGCCCGCGATGACGGCGGTGAGGTTTTGGCGGAATCCCACCAGGCCAAGCCGTCGCGACCCATCAGCCACACGTTGTACTCCATGGGGTCGCTGCAATAGGGGGTGCCGGCGGCGGCCTTGAAGTCGGGTCGGCGGAAGAACGCGGCGGCCAGGTGCAGGATTTCGTGATGATGGATGTAGTGCTCGTGCTGCGCCTGGGCCGAGCAGTCGGCAAACTGCGGGCACTTGCCGTCGGCTCGCAGGATGGCGGCGGCGAACTCGAAGGATTTCTCAGAGATCGCGGGCAGCTTCGGTGATACCTTGCCTCCGGCGGCTGTCAGGTAGCGCAGGTTCAGCAGTAACAGGTTCTGGTTGACCGCCTGGTAGCCGAAGCCTTCGCCGAAGTAGCCGTCGGGCGTGGCGAAGGGGCGGGTAACGAAATCGAGTTCGAGGCGCTTCTTGACCCACTGCACCCACTGAGAAGATTGCTTGAAGGCCGGCACGCACAGGCCGGTCAGCAGGCTGCCGGTGAGCATGTGCAGCGTGATGTTATGCGGGACCTCGTATCGGCAGGTGCGGAAGCAGAACTCGGCCATCGCCAGCAGGGCCTTGGCGAGCATCAGGGCCTCGTTGGGCTCGAGGTGCGGGCGCAGGTAGGGCAGGGCGTGGCAGAGCTTTTCGGCGATGTGTCCGGGGTCGTGGCCGGTGTCGGTCTGGCTGTGCGGGTGCCAGCCGAACGCACCGACGTGCTCGCCGTCGGGCAGCGGCGGCATGGCTTTGATGATCCTGCGAGCCAGTCGCAGCGCGGCGGTGAAATACTTGCGCTGGCCGGTGAGGTGATGCAGCCGGGCGAGCATGTGTACGCCCTCGGCGCGGCGTATGCAGTTGCGGGCCGGCGCGCGGTAGAGCGTGTGTTCCTCTTCCGGGTTGCGGCCACAGACAAGTCCGTGCTGCGGCGGGGTCTTCAGCAGGTAATTGTCGGCCAGACGGACCAGGTGCTCGACCTGGTCGGGAAAGCGACGGTTGATGATTTCAGCCAAGGCGGGGATATCGCGCTCGTCAACCGGATGTTTGAACGGTTTGGCGAACATCGCCGCGGCGGCCTGACGGGCGGCGGCTTTGATTCGCCGGCGTTTCGCCGACTGTGCAGCCTGTTGCATGAGCGTTGCCCACCCTTCGCTGCGCGAAGTATGGGGCACCCGGACGCTGGGTGTATCGAGGTCGATGCAGTCGAGGAACTGCGAATCGGGCATGTCACAACGCATGGGGTACGGCATCCTTTCAGTGGGGTGTCACTCGGGACGATTAGCAGGAAACATCCCCCACCCTTCGCTGCGCGAAGGACGGGGCACCCGCACCCGATATATAACATCGCTTTGAGCCTCGATGATTCGCCCTACTCGGTGACCAGCGTCTGTTTGCTGCGGGTCATCTGGAGCTCGACGTCGGCGGGACGGCGCTGGAGGGTGGCCAGGGAGATCTCGATCACCTCGCGGGCCTCGTTGGGGGTTACCGTGCCGACGGTAACCAGGTCGCAGTCGCGCAGGGTCGACCAGACAAACGGCAGGCCCACGTAGGGCATGAGTCGGCCGGCGGCCATCGGCTTGATGGTGGTCACCGGTTTGGCGGCCTTGCGGATGACGTTTAGCACCCAGTCGATCTCGATCTGCATGAGGAATCCCGCGGCGTTGTAGATGGCAATGTAGCTGGCGACGTCGAGGCCGGTGTGATCGGCGGCCAGAATGGTCTGCGGCGTGTGGGTCGACAGGCCTGGGATCATGCCGCGCTCGCGGATCATCTCGCAGAGCCGGTCCATGTGACGAATCGTGCCCGTCAGCCCGTCGTAGAGCCGATCGGTGGCGCACTGGTGAGGCCAACAGAAGGTGGCGCCGTTTTGGGCGGCGTCGTCGAAGTCGCGGGCGGCAGCGTCGAAATCGGGGCCGGTGGGTGTCAGGTCGAAGTTCGGGGTGACGATTTGGACCATCTTGCGGCCCACGCGCTGCTGGGCCTGGTCGATGGCCTGCGTCATCAACGGCGAGGGCGGGCTCATGGCGATATCGATGCCGGCGCGCAGGAAGACCTCGAGCACATCGGCCATGTGGTCGGCTGTCTGGTACTGCTGAATCCAGTTCGACTTGGCGGCGGACTGGTGCGAGAAGCCCAGAAACCAATTGGACCCGGCCACCATACGTGAGACGCTGACGCCGCCGATTTCGGTTCGCGGAAAATCACTCATGAGTTTGCTTCCTGACGTGCCGCCCGAACGCCTGCTTCGGCAGAATCGGCGAGTGGGCCGGTACACCCTATGGACGCCGCAGCCACGCTGCTGCGATGCTTCATAGTACATAGGAACTGTCTGGGGGGACAGAATCGAAGCGTGCCAGGCGGAAGGCGGCGGCTCATTGACCCACCTGGCGGAGGCGGTAGCTTGGGTGTGGAACACTGGCGGACCACCCGGCGGTGACACCCACAGAGAGGACGACGGCGGGGCAGGCCCCCACCCCAGAAGTTGCGGAGGAGCATGTGATGGCCAGGGCGTTGGTGGTGTATTACTCACGGAGCGGGCACACCGAACAGATGGCCAAGGTTGTGGCCGAGGTGCTTGAGGCGGAGGGCCTGGCGGTCGACTGCAAACCGGTGGCCGACACCAGCCTGGACGACCTGACGGCGGCGGACGCCATCGTGGCCGGCTCGCCCACCTACTACGGGTCGATGGCGGCGGAGCTGAAAGAGCTGTTCGACCGAAGCGTGGCGCGGCACGGGCAGTTGGACGGGAAGGTGGGAGCGGCGTTTGCCAGCTCGGCCAACCTGGCCGGCGGCAACGAGACGACCGTGCTGGACATCATCAACGCCATGCTGATCCACGGGATGATCTGCCAGGGCGATCCGCAGGGCGACCATTACGGTCCGGTAGCGATCGGCGCGCCCGACAAGCGGGCCCGGGACGAGTGCCGCCGTCGCGCCCAGCGTGTGGCGGCGCTGACCAAGCGACTGCACGGCGAATAGGCGCATCGCGTCTTTGGCTGGATGGGTCTGCGTAGCGCTTGAGCGAGTGCTTGTGTGCAGCGGGATGCTCTGGAAGAATAGTAGGCGGGCCGTCCGTCAGACACGCTTTTGGCCAGGTCGGGAGCACACTTTGCCGGAAACAGTTCTACTGGTTGGGGTCGACGCGGGCGTACAGGCGCAGACAGGCAGGGCCTGCCGCGAGTTGGACGTGGTGCTGGAGTCGGTCGACGGGATCGATGGCGCCGCCCGCACCATCGCCGCCAACGCTCCAGACCTGGTCGTGTGTGACTTCGTGGCCTTCGACGAGGTCAGAAAGCGATGGCCTCGGCTGTGCACGATTGTCGTAGCGGAGAGTCGCGACGGGGAAGAGGCCATCGAGTCGATCAAGCGAGGTGCCCTGGACTACCTGCTCAAGCCGCTACGCCAGGAGACGCTGGTACGCCGCATCGGCGAAGCCCTTCGAATCAGCCGCGATATCCACGTACCGGCCGTCTATGACAAACCGAGCGAAGATGAGCGGGTGGCGCGGATCGTGGGTCAGTCGCCCGCGATGCAGGAGGTGTATCGCCTGATCGGGCTGGTGGCGATGCGCGACGTGAACGTCCTGATTACCGGCGAGAGCGGCACGGGCAAGGAGCTGGTGGCGCGGGCGATCTACCATCACAGCCGACGGCGCGACAAGCCGTTTCTGGCGGTCAACTGCGCTGCCATCCCCGAGACGCTGCTGGAGAGCGAGCTATTCGGACATGAAAAGGGTGCGTTCACCGGGGCCGATCTGCGGCGGGTGGGCAAATTTGAGCAGTGTCACCGGGGCACGTTGTTTCTTGACGAGATTGGTGATCTTCCTTTGGCGACGCAGGCCAAGTTGTTGCGCGTCCTCCAGGACGGGACGTTTCAGCGCGTGGGCGGCACGGAGACGATTACGTGTGACGTTCGCATCCTTGCGGCGAGCAACCAGCCTCTGGAGCGTCTGATCGCGGAACGCCGGTTTCGGCAGGATCTATACTATCGCCTCAAGGTGGCCAGCATCTTCGTGCCGCCTCTGCGCCAGCGCGAGGTGGACGTGGTGCTGCTGGCTCACCATTTCGTCAAGCAGTTCAACCCGCAGTTCGGCACGAGCATGCGCAGCTTCTCACCCGAGGTGCTGTCTACGCTGCTGGGTTATTCCTGGCCGGGCAACGTTCGTGAGCTGGAGAATGTGATTAAGGCGTCGTTGGTGGTGGCGCGGGGCACGGAATTCCGACGCGAGTTCCTGCCCGAGCAAATCCAGGTTCCGGCCAAGCACGATCCGGCACGACAGAGTGCAGACGGCGAGGCGCCCGTCAAGGACCTCGTGCCGGGGGCCGTGCGTCGGATGGCGATGGACCTCGTGGCTGATGAGCGCTGCCGGGGCTCGGTGCATGCACGCGGGATGGCCGCTATCGAGCGAGAGCTTATCCGGGCCGCTCTCGATCAGACCGCAGGTCGCATCGCTCCGGCCGCCAGACTGTTGGGCATCAGCCGCACGACGCTGCGGCAGAAGATCCGCGAATACAGTATCCAGATCAGCACGGCCGTTCAATTCGACGACGGGCAGCCCGGTGGTGCAATCCAGCCACAGTGATCAGTCATTGACCATATAGATCACTCGTCGGCCTTCCGCCGCATCCTTTCCTGCACCATCCAAGCTGCATGTAAGCACTTATTTTAAAGGCGTTTAGATCTTATTCGTATGCTATGTGGCTAGCGGCACGCGCGTTGCTCGTGGTCACGTTGCCGCTGGCAGGTACAGCCAGCGACCGACATGTGCCGGCGCGGTGGGCCGGCTATAGGGGCTGCTGACCAGCCCTTCAAGTAGTTCGGCGGCAAAGGAGCCTCACAGATGGTAGAGCCAAGGCAGAGCTCGCGGGGACCGGTGACCGAATACGACGATTGGGCGGCGCGATGGCTGTATGCGGGCATGCCGGAGCGGCAGCCGCCACCAAGTACGCCGGCCAGGTCGAACGGTTTGTGTGTCGACTGCGGTTACGAGATCGACGCCGCTCGGTTGCGAGCCAAGCCGGCCGCCACGCGCTGCATCATCTGCCAGATGGATTATGCCAACCGCGTCTCGAGGGCGAAGTATGGGCGCGGTTGAAGTGAGTTGGTGGAGGAAGTGTTGAGGATGAAGGAGCGTGTCGTATGGCAGGGCGAACGAAGAGCCTGCGTGAGCGGGCTGCCGACTGGGACTGGCGAATGGCAAACTGGGCATACGAGGGCGCCCGCGGGCAGCAGCTCATGGGTCGGCTGCGCGGAGGCACGTACGGGTTGTGCACCAACTGCGGCAAGCCCATCGCAGCGACTCGCCTGGCGGCTCGGCCGGATGCGATGCGGTGCCTTGGCTGTCAGGTTGATTATGAGAAGCAGGCAAGCAAACGCTAGGAGGCTTTCGATGAGAGGGACGGTGACGACAGGTCGTACTGCAATGCGGGTGGTGGTTCTGCGTATCTGGCAGATGCAGGCGCGCGGTCCGCCTTGGTGAACGCTCGTAGCCGCCTCGGGGGTCGTACGCGTCGTTTGTCTACAGAAGCAAACTGGCTGATTACCGACGAGCGTTGCCGTCGGGCGGCGTTGCGGGTATTCTATCGGTAGTTGGATCGTCGGGCGGGGTGTCCGGCGAGGCCAACGTTATATGCCTTAATCGAAGGGAGCTGGACATGTCGGGTGGCACTTCTTTGGCGCAAGCTGCGCTGCCGGCGGACTGCAAGACCGAAAACGTAGGTGTGGCGTTCTTCGACCTGTCGCGACTGAGCGAATGGGCGTCGTCCGAGCAGGACGAGCAGGTCGGGCGGTTCTTCCAGGCGTTCTATGCTTTGGCGGCGCGGCAGATCGAGGGCGCGGGCGGGCGGATCGTCAAGTTCATGGGCGACGCGGGGCTGGCTGTGTTTTCAACCGAGGCGGCTGAAAAAGTCATCCTCGCGTTGTGCGACTTCGCACGTGAGGCGCGTGAGCTGGCTGGGCGATTCGGTTTCGACGCGTACCTGAACGTGAACGTCCACGTGGGCCCGGCGCTGACGGGCAGCTTCGGCCCGGCGGGCGCCGAGCGGTTCGACGTGATCGGCAAGACGGTCAACATCGCCGCGCGGCTGGGTCGGCGGGGCGTGACGCTGTCGGCGCAGGCGTTTCGCTGTTTGAGTGACGACGGGCGGAAGGGGTTCGACAAGCTCATGCAGCCGATCACGTACCGCTTCCGCGGCTGAGCGCGCGTAGGGCACGTCGAATCGGGAATCAGAAGGGGTGGGGCATGATCGTTTACCACGGCACGACCGACCGGCGGGCGAGGCGGATCTGCCAGGAGGGCTTCCAGCCGCGAAAGCCGTCACGCCGGGTGTGGTTTGCCGAGAGTCGCGGCTATGCCGAGCGGCGAGCCAAACAGCAGGCGCGCCGGCGGCACGACCGGGCGGCGGTCCTGACGTGCGAGTTCACGATCGACCAGATGCAGCGCTTCCTGGGCGCGAGGCGGGTGTTCCGCCGCAACGGCGTGATCGCGCTCGATGGGGCCGTACCGGTGACGGTGCTGCGATCGCATCCGGGCCTGGAGGCTCCCTGTTCGCCGGAGGAGCTGGCCGCGTGGGTGAACGACGTGCTGGGTCTCAAGCCGCACAAGGGCGTGGGGCGACGGCATCCGGGGATTGCCCGGCTCTCACGCTGGGTGATGAATCGGGTGTCGAGCCAGCCCGACAGCCGTCTGTCGCAGGGCGAACTGCTGCACATGGCCCGGCAATGGTTGGGAGAGTTCTTCAAAGACGTTGAGGTCGACCCCGACCGGCTGGGGGCCCGCCGCACGATGCAGCAAATCGACGTGTTCCCCGCGGGCGAGCCGCCCGAGCCGGACCCGCGAGAACAGGAGGCGTTGGATTGCTTGCAGCAGACCAGTCCCCGGTGTCGCGTCCGCGGGCTGAAGCTGTTGGAAGGGTTGGACGACCCGGACCTGTTCGAGTGGTCTGTGATGATGCTGGAGGACGAGTCGCCTGCGGTGAAGGTGGCGGCGCTTCGGACGATGGCCTGCTGCCGGGAGGGCGACGCCGAGACGATCGCGCCCTTCGCCGCCTCGGGCGACAAACGGATACGCGCGGCGGCGATCGCCGCACTGGCCCGGCACGCGGACGACGACGCGGCACGGTGGTTCGAGCGCGGCCTGAAGGACCCCAGCGCGTGTGTGCGGATGTCGACGGCGGCGCTTATGGACCGGCTGAACCCGGTCGAGCATCGGACGCTGTTCGAGCTGGCGCTGCACGACCCGAATCCGCAGGTTGCGCGCACCGCCCGGAAGCTGACGGCCGGCAAGGGGTACTCCAAAGCTTCGTGGTAGCGGGCGCGGATCGAGGGGCGGAGTGCTTGACACGCTTGGTTGAAATTGGCAAAATGTCGGCATCATGAAGCATTCTGCGAGCCGAGTCTGGTCCAGGTTGCAGGAGAGGGGCGCGGTGCATGCGTACGCTCCGTCGTTCTACTGCGGGCCAAGGGCCAGGAGCGGGCCGCGATGAGCGATTGACGAGCCGAAACCGAACCGAATCCACAAAGCCCGCTCCTGAAAGCGGGCTTTTTTTCAACGACCCTGGACGCTCGAAGGGAGGCGACGGATGAAGGGATTAGCCAAACATCAGGATGCCATGGGGCAGGCGATGTACGATTACTTTCGCGGTCACGGCGGCTATGAGATCGTCGAACGGGATGACGGGTTCGCGGGTCCTTCGGGGGGCGGCAAGATCTATCTGGCCCCATACGAGGTTTGGTCGGTGCATCAGCAGCGGACGATTCGACTGGCCCGCGGTAGGGTGCTCGACGTCGGCTGCGGTGCGGGCCGAGTGGCGCTGCACTTGCAGAGCAAGGGGCACGACGTTGTGGGCATCGACAACTCACCTCTGGCGATCAAGGCGTGCAGACTTCGCGGGGTCAAGCAGGCCAAGCTGATGTCGGTCACCCAGGTATCGCAGCGGCTGGGGATGTTCGATGCGATTGTGATGTACGGCAACAACTTCGGGTTGTTCGGCAGCTTTGCCCGGGCCCGCTGGCTGCTGCGGCGGTTCAGACGAATGACCAATCCTGGCGCGCGGATCATTGCCGAATCGCGCGACCCGTACGACACCACCGAGCCCTGCCACCTGGCGTACCACAGGCTGAATCGCCGGCGCGGCCGCATGGCCGGGCAACTAAGGATTCGCATTCGCTACAAGACGCTGGCCACGCCGTGGTTTGACTACCTGCTGGCCTCGAAGAATGAGATCCGCGCGATCGTCGACGGTACGGGCTGGCGCGTCGACCGGTTCATCGAGGCAAAGGGGCCAGGCTACGCAGCAGTGATCGCGCGGGTGTGACGGCGGAGGGTCGGCGTCTGCTGCCAACGCCGCGTTGGCGGGCAGGCAATTCCCGTGCGCGCAGCCGGTACGAGCGCGCGCTGCGATCGACGCGCTCAAGGTGTAGGACGAGGCTGCGCTAGGCCTTTCTTCGACCGACCAAGCGCGCGAAGCCGAGGTATCGGCCGCCGTCTTTGCGGAGCTGGGCGAGTTCGTCGGCGTTTTCTTCGGGTCGCGTGCCGCCACCAGTCGACCGAGTTGACCCAGTAGTACCACTCGTCGCCAAGGTGGTCGGGCAGCGGGTGGGGCACGTCGCGAGGCGAGGCGGGCACGACGATGCCGATCTGCCCGCCGCGCTTGAGCAGCTTGAGCGTGTGAAACTCGAGGTAGTGCACGTCGGTGCCGTAGTAGTGATAGCTGTCGAGGCTGACGACGGCGTCGAAGAACTCGTCGGCAAACGGCAGCGATCGGGCCTCGGCGTAGATGGGGAACACGCGGTCTTGCACGCCGGCATCGCAAATCCGCTGCCAGTTGTCGGTAGGCTTGATCCACAGGTCGGTCGCCCAGACCTGCAAGTCGAACTCCCTGGCGAGAAAGATCGAACTCATCGCTCGGCCACAGCCCATGTCGAGGACGCTCATGCCGGGCTTGAGGTCCATGACCTCACACAGCGGCTCGGTCAGCCAGAGCACGTTGGGGCCCATCTCGTTTTCGATGACCCACTGCGGGTCGTACCGGTTCGACCGTGGGAAACGATCGTTATGCAGCAAGTTGCGCAGGTCGATGCTCTTGTCAGACAAAGTTTCTCTCCTTGACTGAAGCACGCCTCGGACGCGCGAAGTGCGCGGTGCTTGGGTCTATCAATCGGTTGACACTGGAGAAGTCGGCGTCGCGCCAACGGGTTGGACGTGTACGTCGTTGGGCCGACAGCAATCGGCCCTCGATCGTGGCGAGTCGACGAAGTCGACCGGCCAGGGCAGAGCTGTCCGCTACCGGCGGCGTGACGGTTTGAAGAGCGTTGTCTGAGCTACCACCATGCGGCACCGGCTTTCGCACATGACGTGCATGGCAACGAAGGACGGTTCCGGTGCGGTGGGCAGTGTAACCTTCGCGGCTCGGTAGTCAAGACCGGTCCCGACGAAGGGTGCCGCTGAAACCGCGACAGCCTGGCTCGGGGCGGTTGTCCGGCTGTGGAGCGGGTGGCATTGACAGTGTCGCGGGGGTGGTCTAATGTTGCCAGCCCTGCCGGACCACGAAGGTTCATTGGAGGAACGCATCGGATATGTCCATGTTCGACTATGACTGGTGGCACGGGCAGCCGCTTCAACAGCAGATCGAGCACGCCAAGCTGCGCTGCGCACAGAGGAAGTTTCCCGACGTCGATCCATCGCAGCCCGGCCAGGACAGCGACTTTGCCCGCTTCAAGGGCGTGCTGGAGGCGCGGATCCTGGTGTACCTGCGCGACGGCTTCAGCTACGAGATTGCCGAGATGGTCGAGCTAGGCCCGCGATCCTATCTGACCGTCGAGTGTGTGCCCGGCGACGACGCCTATCGGGTGGGCACGTTTGTGGTGGCCATTCCGTTCGAGGACATCGTTCGCGTCGAGGTGTTTGCGGTGCATCCGACCGAAAAGCCCAGTGACTCACCGCACATCACGGGCTTTCGGGCCGCACCGGATAGCCCGCCGCCGCGCGACTGATCAGCGAACCTATGGGTGGGCGGGCGGACGCAGAATCGACGAGGCGATGACGCATCCTTCTCCCGTTGGGTTGTTCCTGGACTTCTACGGCACGATCACCTCGGGCGACCGCGATACGGTCGAGGCGATCTGTCAGCGCGTCATCGAGGAACATGATCTGCCGCTGGCGGCTGGGGCGATGGGGGTCCAGTGGGGACGGCGTTTCTTCGCCCTGATTGAGCGGAGCAACGGCAAGCAGTTTCGCACGTTGCTGGATTGTCAGCGGATCAGTCTCGCCCAGACGCTGTCGCACCTGGGGCTCGAAGTGCCGTGCGACGGCTACGTGGAGCCGTTTCGCCGGTACATGCGGCAGCCTCGCCTTCAGCCCGAGGTGGTGGATGCACTGAGGGCGATCGAGCTGCCGATTTGTCTGGTCAGTAACGCGGACCATGATGATCTACTGGCGGCTATTGAGCACAGCGGGTTGCGTTTCGACGAGGTGGTGACGTCGCAGCAAGTGCGGTGCTACAAGCCTGACCCGGGCATTTTCCGGCAAGCGCTCACCAGGACCGGCTGGAGCGCCGATCGCGTGCTGCACGCGGGCGATTCGCTGCACAGCGACGTAGCCGGGGCCCGTGCGGCTGGAGTGCGGACCGTGTGGGTGCGGCGGCAAAGGCGGATCAGCGACCTTCCGCGGGCCGAGCCCGACTACACGGTGGCCGATCTGTGCGATTTGGCTGTGCTGCTGCGGCGCCTGCGAATTGACCGTTCCCAGGCGGGGTGATAGAGTGGTTGCGGGCATGTCCAAGGGCTGCGGAGACGGCCATGAAGGTCGAGCTTGCCAATGTTGAAGATGATTTCGATCAATTAGCCCAGCAGATGGGCAAGATCATGGACGAGATGCTGGAGCGCAATTTTGTGCGCTTCCGGTGGACGCAAAGGTGGCGTCCGTCCGTGAATCTTTATGAAGCGGACGATCGCTACGTGGTCTGCGTGGACTTGGCCGGGATGGATCATCGCCGGATCGAGATTCACGTGGAGAACCAGAAGCTTACGATAAGCGGCACGCGACCCGGTCCGCGGCTTGGCCAGGCGCAAGGCGAGATCCGGGTGCACATGATGGAGATCGACGAGGGCCCGTTCTCTCGGGAGCTGGCGTTGGCCAGCGACGTCGATCAAACGCGAATTGCCGCGCGCTATTGCAAGGGCTATCTCTGGATCGACCTTCCCCGGTCGAGCGGTTGATGGTCCCGGAGCCGGCCATGGCCGACGACGACACCGTCGATCTGACCCGCGAGCAGCAAGTCGAGCAAGACGATTCGGAGCGGGAGCAGCCAGTCGCTACGGTGCTAGGCGGTCGGCCGGAGCGTCTGCCCGAGCACGTCAGCATCCCCGATGAGCTACCCATTTTGCCGCTGCGCGACTCGGTGGCCTTTCCGGGCACGATCATGCCGTTGACGGTGGGTCGCGAGAAGTCGCGGCGGTTGATCGACTCGGCGTTGACGGGCAGCAAGATCGTCGGATTGGTGTCGCAGCGTTTCTTAGAAACGGAGGATCCGGACTTAGGCGATCTGTATCGTGTGGGCACGGCTGTGATGATCCTGCGGCTGTTGAAGATGCCCGACGGCAGCCAAAGCATCGTGGTGCATGGGCTGTCCCGCTTCGGTCTTGAATCGCTGATCCGTACAGAGCCGTTCATGGTGGGCAAGGTGAACGTGCGCGAGGATCGCGTCGAGCCCTCCACGGAACTGGAGGCGCTCATCCACAATTGCCGGCACGCGGCCAGTCGGGTGATCGAGTTGAGCCCGAACGTGGCGGACGACGCCAAGATCGTATTGAGCAACATTGAGCAGCCCGGCGCGCTGGCCGACTTTCTGGCCGCCAATCTCTCAATCGGTCTGGTGCACAAGCAGGAACTTCTCGAGACGTTCGACGTGACCCAGCGGCTACGGAAGGTGCACGCGGCGCTGGCGACGCAGCTAGAGGTGCTCGAGCTGTCGGACAAGCTTCAGACGCAGGTTAAGGAGCAGATCGGCGAGTCGCAGCGTCAGTACTTCCTGCGAGAGCAGCTCAAGGTGATCCAGAAGGAGTTGGGGCAGCTCGACCAGCAGGACGCGGAGGTTCAGCGTCTGAAGGAGCGGATCGCCAAGGCCAAGATGCCCGAGTCGGTGCAGGAGGCGGCCGAGCGCGAGGTGGACCGCCTGAGCAAAATCCCCACCGCATCGCCGGAATACTCGGTCGCCATGGACTACGTCGATTGGCTGTGCCGCGTGCCCTGGTCGGTAAGCACGGAGGATCAGCTCGACATCGGCCGGGCCGAGCGCGTGCTCGATCACGATCATTACGGGCTCGAGAAGATCAAGAAGCGGATCGTGCAGTTCCTGGCGGTTCGCAAGCTCAAGCCGCACGGACGGGGTCCGATTTTGTGTTTCGTGGGCCCGCCGGGCGTGGGCAAGACGTCGTTGGGCCAGAGCATTGCCCGGGCCATGGGTCGCAAGTTCATCCGCATGTCGCTGGGCGGCATGCGCGACGAGGCCGACATCAGGGGGCATCGCCGCACGTACATCGGTTCGCTGCCGGGACGAATCGTTCAGGATATCGTCAAGGCGGGGGCAAACAACCCGGTGTTCATGCTCGACGAGGTGGATAAGATCGGCGCCGACTTTCGGGGCGATCCGGCGGCCGCCCTGCTGGAGGTGCTCGACCCTCAGCAGAATTACAGCTTCACCGACCACTACCTCGACGTACCGCTGGATCTGTCGCGGGTGATGTTCATTGCGACGGCCAACTACATCGATCCGGTCATCCCGGCGCTCCAGGACCGCATGGAGCTGATCGAGCTGCCCGGCTACACCGAGCAGGACAAGCTGCACATCGCGCGGCGGTATCTTGTGCCCCGGCAACTGGCCGAGCACGGCTTGACGGCCAAGGATCTGACGATCGACGATGGGGCGCTGTTGCGGATCATTGACGGGTACACGCGTGAGGCGGGCGTGCGGAATCTGGAGCGCCAGATTGCGGGTGTCTGCCGCGCGGTGGCCGTCCGGGTCGCGCGGGGCAAGAGGCGGGCGGCTCACGTCACGGCCAAGACCGTCCGTCGCTATCTGGGTCCCGAGCGGTTTGAGCCCGAGACAGCCAGCCGCACCAGCGTGCCCGGCGTGGCGACCGGTTTGGCGTTTGCACCGAGCGGGGGAATGATCATCTTCGTCGAAGCGACGCGGATGCCCGGCAAGGGCGGTCTCATTTTGACCGGGCAGATCGGGGACGTCATGCGCGAGAGCGCTCAGGCGGCGTTCTCGCTGGTGCGCAGCCGGGGTGCAAAGCTCGGTGTCCACATCGAGAAGCTTGCGTCGTGTGATATTCACATTCACGTTCCGGCCGGCGCGGTGCCGAAAGACGGTCCGTCGGCCGGCGTGGCCATGCTGGCGGCGTTGGTCTCACTGTGCAGCGAAAGGCCGGTGCGCAGCGACGTGGCCATGACGGGTGAAATTACGCTCCGCGGTCTGGTGTTGCCGGTGGGCGGGATCAAGGAGAAGGTGCTCGCCGCCGAGCGGGCGGGTATCAGCACAGTCATCTTGCCCCAGCGCAACAAGAACGATCTGGCAGACGTGCCCAAGGAAGCCCGGGAGAAGCTCACCTTCGTCCTTGCCGCCCGGGTCGAGGACGTGCTCAAGGCCGCGCTCGAGCCGCCGCCGGCGCACGTTGGGGCCAGGCGGAAGAAAAAGACCCGGTCGCGTGCGGTGGGCAAAGCCGCCCGGAAGGTGAAGGCGAAAGCTGAATAGGCTACACGGGGAGCAGATTATGCCCGCAAAACCAGAGCTGCTCATCCAGCATTTGAGAAACGTAACGGTAGTGGATTTCGGCGATTCGACCATCCTCGACACCATGCAGGTCGAAGCCATCGCGCAACAGCTCTACGACCTGGTGGACAAACTGGATCGCAGGCAACTGGTGCTCGACTTCAGCAAAGTGCGATTCCTCAGCTCACAGACGCTGGGTGTGTTGCTGACGGTGCGGAAGAAGCTTCAGGCCGTCAAGGGCAGGATGGTGATCTGCGGGCTGCGCAAGCAGCTTCGCGAGGTGTTTCACATCAGCAAACTCGACAAGCTGTTCGAGTTCCAGCCTGATGAAGAAAAGGCTTTAAACGTCTTTGGTGTGTCAACGGTGGGATGAGCGGCTGGGTTGGTTGTTCAGATCGCCGAGGGCTCCCGAGTTTGTCGGTGTGTTGCCGGTCGGTCCGAGCGGTCGGGGCTCGACCTTGTGCCGGCGGATAGATAGCTGCGGATGCAATGGATCAGAAACTGAAGAATCGTTTGCGTAATGGGGATTTCTCACTTGGCAGGCGTCGGCCGGTCGGGTGGCGATGGTTGGTGATCGACGGTCAGGCCGCGTGGTCGTTCGGGCCCGGCCGACGAACGGGCGAGCGGAGCCTGTGCATCGAGTTGGGCGATGGCGGCGGGGCGGGTGGACTCTGGCAGCGGATTCATTGTCGAACAGGTCAGGCCTACCGATTGGAACTGGTCGGTCGAAGCGATTCGAAGGTGAGCGGCGTGGGTCTACGTGTGGGCTGGCGAGCCGACGGCCGGTGCCTGCGGGAGCACTTCTGGCGGGCAGAGCTGTCGGCCGACGAATGGCGCCTGTGGCGGCAATACGTCGATCGTCCGGCGGGCGCTGCTGTGCTGGAGCTTCAGATCGGGGTCTGCGGGCGTGGTGGGCGGTGCTGGCTGGACGCGGTGCGAATGATTCCCGTCGAGGAGCGCGAAGAGTCGTCTCACGTGCTGGCTGCGGTGCCGCCTCCGTTGGCCTATCCGTCGCCAATCCGCGCCAAGCGTGCGATCGTCTACGGACCGGCTGGGAGCGATTCAAGACTCGCTCGCTGGCTTGCGTGTCGTCTCGGGTTGCAGGCGGTACGTTGGCGAAGCCTGGCGCAACTGCGGCGAGGACCGAACACCGCCGAAGCCATCTTTATCGAGGACGGATCGTGGCCGGGCGCTTCGCTGGAGCAACTCGAGCAGTGGGGTCGCCGCGGCTTGGCGATCGCTTCGCTGGGGGCGTTTGAGCGGGCGGTCAACAGCCGAGGGCGCGACGTGGTGGAGACGCGAATCGTGTGGCAGCAGCTCGCCCCGCCGGCCGGCCGCATCGTATGGGCGAACTTCATTACTCGTGGCTTTGCGTTGTGGGACGTGTTGCCGTACTGCTGGGACGCCGACGCCAACGGCTGGTTTTGTCAGCGGCAAATCGTCATGACACGTGGATTGAAGCGACTGCTCTCGGCCGAAGGGTTCCAGGTTGTCCTCAGCAGCGAAGGGGAGTATGACAAGACAAGCGAGCATCCGCTCGTGCTGTACCGTGCCGACAGGCGCGGTGGTGGCGTGCTGGTGATGGACGCGTGGCTCGCCTCGTCGTCGGCAAGCAATCTCGCCGAGAACGAGCCGGCAGGCACCTTACTGCTCAACGCGCTGGGCCGGCAGCGGGTGAGCCTGGGGCAATACGTTATGCCGGCCAGGACGCGGCGTGACGCGGCCTCTCAGGTGTGGGAGCTGGCCAAGCGATTCGAGGCGGTGGAGGTGACGGACCCGCGAAACCGCCCTCTGGTGCGTCTGTGGGGGTCTGAACGTGTTGTGTCCGAAAAGCGTGTGTTGCTGCGAACCGGGTATGGTTCGAGGCGATGGGTGGGCTTCTACAGCGTCCTGGTTTGGCTTCGCAGTCTGGCGAGGGACGTGCAGATGGGCGGGCCTGGTCGGGAAGTGGCCCGCCGCGTGCGCCTCGTTTGGGACGCGCTGGCTGACGGCGAAGGCCCAAGCCCTCAAGACGGACCGTTTGACGCCGTGATAGACGTAACCTGCCACCAGCAGGATCGCGCGTCGGTTGCGGTACATCGCGGGCGGGGATGGCTTGGCCGATGCGGCGACCATGTCGCCGATGTCTTGCGGGATCTTGGCCACGAGGGGTTGGACGTTGCGTGGCAAGACGCGCGTCGGGCTGCCCAAGGCACGTCCGACCAATGGCTGCCATGTGTCGATAGCGGCACATGGCTGACGATTCACTTGCCGGACTCGGGCGATGCGGGTTTTTATCGGTCGATGGACTTTACCGAGTTGGGAGCGTCGCTTATCGAACAGGCCGTTGGCTTGCAGATCGGTCTGATCGCGGCGAACAGGACGTCGGACGCGAGGCAGGTCAGAATTCGAAGCGGCCGCTGCCTGTCGGGTGGGTACGAGCTGTTCGATCAGGACGGTCACCTCGCTGAATCGGCCAAGCTGGGCGCGGGCGAGCTGCGGCGAACGTTGCGCCCGGGCTGGCTGCTGGTGGTAGACCGCGACGGGACGAGCCCAACTCGACGTTGAGCGGCGAACTTGCACGGCGTGAATTGTGTGATGTACGTCTTCGACGCACGTTGTGTATCCGGGCAGCGCCTTTGAAGGCTCCTGCACCGTTCGGTTCGATTGTGCCGGCGGGCGCGTTCGAGCGGCTTCTCGCCTCTGGTTGCTGCCTTCTTGGGGCAGTGCTATTCTGCATGGCGAGTCGCAGACAGTCGAGGCTGCGTGAGGGCTCGGAGAGTGAATTTCGTTCTCTTCAATCCCGACGAGATGCGAGCTGAAAGCGCCCGCTGCTACGGGCATCCGCTGGCGCACACACCAAACCTGGACCGTGTGGCGGCTCAGGGCACGCGTTTTGATAACTGCTTTGTGCAGCACCCGGTGTGCTCGCCGTCGCGGTGCAGCCTGATGACAGGCTGGTATCCGCACGTGCGCGGCCATCGCACCCTGTGGCATTTGCTGCGCCCCGACGAGCCGAACCTGTTGGCGTATCTCAAGCAGGCCGGCTATGACGTGCGATGGTGGGGCAAGAACGATCTGCTGGCGCGGGGTTCGTGGTCCAAGAGCGTCAGCGGCGCCGAGGCGCCCAAGGGCAAGTCGAAGCCCGAGCCGCTGTATGCACCGGACGATCTGGAGTACTACACGTTTCTGGGACGACCTCGCGATCCCGAGGTCGAGGGGCCTACGCACGACGAACTCTGTGTGCAGGCGGCGATTGACTATTTGGAGGCGGGTCCGAAAGAACTGTTCTGCATCTACCTGCCTCTGTCGTTTCCGCACCCCACGTACGCCGCGGCGCGTCGCTGGCATGAGATGATCGCTCCGGACGATTTGCCGGCCCTTCGACCGGCCGATTTGCCGGACAAGCCGGACTACTTCGGGCTTATCCGACGGTACCGCAATCTGGACCGAATCGATCCAGGCATCCTTCGCCAGGTAAATGCAGCGTATCTGGGTCAGATTGCCGAAGTCGACGAGTTGTTCGGACGATTGCTGACCGCGCTGGAGCAGAGCGGGCATGCCGACGACACAGCCATCGTCTTCTACAGTGACCACGGCGACTGGGCCGGCGATTACGGTTTGGTCGAGAAATGGCCCAGCGCGCTGGATGACTGCATCGTGCGAATCCCGTGCGTCATGCGCGTGCCGGGCGGCAGGGGCGGTCACGTCGTGAGCGAGTGCGTGGAGGCGTTCGACATCACGGCCACGGTGCTCGACCTGGCGGGCGTCGAACCAGGGCATTCGCATTTTGCTCGAAGTCTGACGCCTCAGCTTGGCGGCGAGCCGGGCGACGCGGACCGCGCCGCCTTCAGCGAAGGGGGCTATGATCGTTTCGAGCCGCACTGCTTCGAGGGCCGCGACGTGGGCGACTTGGCGGGCATCGCGCCCGACAATCTGTACTACCCCAAGTGCACGCAACAGCAGGAGCATCCGGACAGCGTCTGCCGGGCCACGATGATCCGTACCGCCTCGCACAAGCTGATCTATCGGGCGCACGGTCTGTGCGAGCTGTATGATATGCAGGCCGATTCCTGCGAGCTGCACAACGTGTACGGCCACGCCGACTATGCCGACGTGCAGGAGGGTCTTCAGAAGCGGTTGTTGGATTGGTATCTGGGCTGTAGTGACGTAACACCGTTTGACGAGGACCCGCGCGGCTTTAGTATGGTCTGAGCCGGGCGCAGGGTCCGCCGGCTGCTTCCGGGTGGTGTGGATTCGTCGGCCTCAGTAGAGCAGGATGGGTTGCGGGCCTCGATTCAGTTCTCGATCTGATGCCGTGGACGAGTCGGACGTCCGGGCGACATATGCCAACGGGGAGGGTGGGTCATGAAACGGTGGGTCAAGATGCTGCGCACGGTGGCGGTCGTAGTGGTCTGTGGGGCCGTCGTTGTGCTGCTGTTGCTGTGGCTGGCCGGCAGCTTTCACGAGAAGATCGCGCCGGGGGAACTGGCTAAGCCGAGGATTCTGCTCGGCGGTGCGGCCACCGTGCTCTGTAACGCCGCCGACGTGTCGGTGGTTGATAGTGCGGTGGGCAGCATCGAGGCGGTCCGCGCGACGGAAGTGAGCGCGAAGATCCTGGCGCGGATCAAGGCGATCAACGTTGCGGCCGGACAGGCTGTCAAGGCGAACGATGTGCTGGTCGTGTTGGATGACGCGGATCTTGCGGCCCGTCTGGAGCAGGCGGCTGCAGCGCGCGATGCGGCGAAGGCGGCGTTGGATCAAGCCCAGGTTGACAGCGAGCGCATCAAGCGACTGCTTGAAAGTGCAGCGGCCACCGAGCGGGAGGCGACCACAGCCGAGAACAACCTGCGCGCCGCGCAGGCCCGCTACGAGCAGGCCAGCCAAGCAGTCACCGAGGCGCAGACGGTCCTGGACTATGCGGTCATCCGCTCGCCCATGGACGGCATTGTGATCGACAAGTTGGCTGAAGCGGGCGACATGGCCAAGCCAGGTCAGCCGCTGGTCAAGCTGTTCGACCGCTTGCAGTTGGTCGCCACGGTGCGCGAGTCGCTGGCCGAACGATTGAAGGTGGGCGAAGACCTGACCGTGCATGTGGAAGCGCTGAACAAGAGCTGCCAGGGCCGTGTCAGCGAGATCGTCCCCGAGGCCGATCCGATGAGCCGCTCGTTTCAAGTCAAGGTCGTCGGACCGTGTGCTCCCGGCATCATCCCGGGCATGTTCGGTCGGCTGGAGATTCCGCTGGGGCAGCGGCGCGAGTTGCGGGTGCCGGCTTCGACGGTGATGAACGTCGGGCAACTCGAGATGGTGCTGGTGGTCGAGGACGGACACATCCGGCGGCAGTTCGTTCGCACGGGCGCGCGCAGCGTCGATTCCGAAAGCGGCAAAGAGGTGATGCAGATCCTCTCCGGGCTGTCGCCCGAGCAGAGCTGGCGACTGGTGACTGACGCGACATCGTTCTGGGCGGGTGTGGAGCAATGAGCGAGCCGCAATTATCCCGACAGCCGTGGACCGGCCGGGTGGTCGAGGCCTTTCTGCGCAGCAACCTCTCGGCGATGCTGGTGATCGTGGCGCTGCTGGCCGGCGGCGTGGCGCTCTGGGTCACCCCGCGCGAGGAAGAGCCGCAGATCATCGTGCCGCTGGCCGACGTAATGGTCAGCGTGCCGGGTGCATCGGCGCGAGAAGTCGAGCGGCAGGTCGCCACGCGTCTGGAGAAGCTGCTCTACCAGATCGACGGCGTCGAATACGTCTATTCGATGAGTCGTGCCGACCAGGCGGTGGTGACCGTCCGCTTCTACGTCGGCGAGGACCGCGAAGACAGTCTGGTCAAGCTCTACAACAAGATTTCAATGAACACCGACGTCGTGCCGCCTCAGGTGGCCGGCTGGGTGGTCAAGCCGATCGAGATCGACGACGTGCCCGTCGTCGCCGTCACGCTGTGGTCCGACCGCTACGACGACTTCACGCTGCGGCGAATGGCTGAAGAGCTGGAGTTGCGGCTGGGTGAGGTGCCCGGCACGGGGCGAACGGAGGTCATCGGTGGGCCGGAGCGACAGGTCCGCGTGCTGTTCGACCCGGATCAGATGGCGTCGCGCGGGGTCTCCGTACAACAACTGGCCAATGCGCTGCGCGGGGCGAATGTGACGCTGCCGGCCAATGGTTTCGACCACGCCGATCGGCGTTACGCAGTCGAGGCGGGCACGGCATTCGCATCGGTAGACGAGTTGGCGGACCTGGTTATCGGTGTGGCCGGCGGTCGGCCGGTGTATCTGAGGGAGGTAGCGCGGGTGGTCGACGGGCCCGCTGAGCCGACGGATTACTGCCGGTTCGGGTTCGGACCGGCCGCCGAGGAAGCGGTCGATGCGGTCGGGCGCGAATCGGGGCACGACTTCCCAGCCGTCACCGTCGCCGTGTCCAAGAGGAAGGGGTGGGACGCACGGCGAGTCTCGGCAGCGGTGCAACAGCGCGTCGAGCAGCTCAAGTCGTCGGTTCTGCCGGAAGGCGTACAAGCCCGCATCACGCGCGATTACGGCAAGACGGCCAACGACAAGGTCAACGAACTGGTCGAGGGGTTGGCTGTGGCCATCGTCATCGTCATTGCGCTGATTGCCGTCACGCTCGGCTGGCGCGAGGGACTGATTGTGGCCACGGCTGTGCCCATCACCTTTGCGCTGACACTGCTGATCAACTGGCTGGCAGGCTACACGATCAATCGTGTGACGCTGTTCGCGCTGATTCTGGCGCTGGGATTGGTGGTCGACGATCCGATCGTCGACGTGGAGAACATCTTCCGCCACCTCAAGATGCGCAAGCAGAAGCCGCTCGCAGCGGTGCTGACGGCCGTCAACGAGGTGCGCCCGCCCATCATCCTGGCGACGCTGGCCGTGATCGTCAGCTTTATTCCGATGCTGTTCATCACCGGCATGATGGGGCCCTACATGAGGCCCATGGCGTTGAACGTGCCGCTGGCCATGCTTATGTCGCTGGTGGTGGCGTTTACGATCACGCCATGGATGTCGTACCACGTGCTCAAGGGCGAGTACGGTAAGGGCGAAGAAAAGCCCTACGTCCTGGAAGACTCGCTCGTGTACCGTGCGTATCGCGCGGCGATCCAGCCGATGCTCACTCGCCGCGCGGCCCGGTGGACGCTGCTGGGCGTGATGGTGGTGTTGTTCGGCTTCTCGTGCTGGCTGGCGATGGACCGCCGCGTGCCGCTGAAGATGCTCCCGTTCGACAACAAGAACGAGCTTCAGGTGGTGGTCGACATGCCCGAAGGCACCACGCTGGAGCGGACCGAAGCCGTTACCGCCGATCTGGCCCGTTACCTGCGCGGCGTGGGCGAAGTGACCGACGTCATCACGTACGTCGGGACGGCCTCGCCGATGGATTTCAACAGCATGGTTCGCCACTACTACCTGCGGCGCGGGCCGAACGTGGCCGACATTCGCGTCAACTTCGTGCACAAGTACGAGCGCCGACAGCAGAGCCACGAGATGGCCCTCCGCATCCGCAACGATCTGACGGCAATCGCTCAGCGCAACGGCGCAAACATCAAGGTCGTCGAGGTGCCGCCCGGCCCGCCGGTGCTCTCGACGGTGGTGGCCGAAATCTACGGTCAGCCTTACCACAGCTATGAAGATCTGATTGCGGCCGTCCACACGGTGCGGCAGCGGCTCACCGACGAGCCCGGCGTGGTCGACGTGGACGACACCATCGAGGCCGAGCAGGTCAAGCTTCGCTTCATCCTCGACAAGGAGAAGGCTGCCCTGGCCGGTCTGAGCACATTCGAGGTGGCCGAGGTCGTTCGGGCGGCGGTGGCCGGCACGCCCGTCAGCGTCATGCGACTGGGCGACGAGGTGAACCCGCTGGCGATCGTGATCCAGCTTTCGGTGGCCAAGCGCAGCGATGTGGCCCTGCTGTCGCAGATGTATGTGAGCGGCCGAGGCGGGCGCATGGTGCAACTGGCCGAGATGGGGCGCTTCGAGCAGACGCGAGTCGATCAGACCATCTATCACAAGAACCTGCGGCGCGTGGTGTACGTCTTCGCCGAGATGGCCGGTCGAGCCCCGGCCGAAGCCATCCTCGACGTGGAGGCCGATCAGGACATCGCGTCGGCTGCGTCGGCGCGCCCGCTGGCGGCGCGAAGCTATCTCGACAACGGCGGCGGTGTCGGTTGGTCGGTGGGCGACGGCATCGAGGTGGTCTTCTCGGGCGAGGGCGAGTGGAAGATCACCATCGACGTATTCCGCGATCTGGGCATTGCCTTTGCCGCGGCCTGCATGGGCATCTACATCCTGCTGGTCTACGAGACGGGCAGTTACCTGATGCCGCTGATTCTGATGATCTCGATCCCGCTGACCATCATCGGCATCATGCCGGGCTTCTGGCTGCTGAATGCGATCGGTGTGCATACGGTCGGACCGGCCGGCGGTGTGCTGTTCGGCAATCTATGGCCCACCCCGACGTTTTTCACGGCCACGGGCATGATCGGCATGATCGCGCTTTCGGGCATCGCCGTGCGCAACGCCATCCTGCTGATCGAGTTCGTGCACAAGGGGACCGCAGCCGGCAAGCCGCTGACCCAGGCCATCATCGAAAGCGGCGCGGTGCGGTTCCGTCCCATCTTTCTGACAGCCGGCACGGCCATGCTGGCGGCTTGGCCGATCACGCTCGACCCGATCTTTTCGGGGCTGGCGTGGGCGCTGATCTTCGGCCTGTTCGTCTCGACGGCGTTTACGCTGGTGGTGATCCCCACGGTTTACTACATGGTCTACGGCCGCGGTGCTGCCGCAGGTGCCTGACCCGCAGGCCTGGCGGGTGTCTTGCTCGGCGGCATTTATCCAACCAACTTGGCACCAAGCACGTCCACGATCCGCTCGGCCGCCTTGCCGTCCCACAGCGGCGGGATCTGCGGCTCGCGCCATTGGCCGTCAATTACGTTGCGGTATGCCGACAGGATTCGCTGCGGATCGGTACCCACCACCTGGTTCGAGCCGATTTGAGTTGTGATGGGCCGCTCGGTGTTCTCCCGGAGCGTCAGGCACGGCACCTTCAGGATCGTCGTCTCCTCCTGAATGCCGCCCGAGTCGGTCAGTACGAGTTTCGCGCAGGACATGAGCTTGAGGAAATCGAGGTACCCCACCGGGTCGAGCAGCCGAAGATTGCCCATCGCCTCCACCCGGGCGCCCAGCGGCGACCCGGACAGGTTCTTCCGCGTCCTCGGGTGGATGGGAAACACGATCGGCATGTCGCGCTGGATCACCTCGAGCGCATCGAGGATGCGCCCGAACACCGCCGCGTCGTCCACGTTGCTCGGTCGATGCAGCGTCAGGGCCGCGTACCCACCGGGGGAAAGCTTCAGTTCGTCGAGGATGGCCGAATCCTCGGCCTTTTGGCGATTGCTCAGCAGCGTGTCGATCATCACGTTGCCGACCAGGTGAATCTTCTCGTTGGCGACGCCTTCGGTCCGCAGGTTGTCCACGCCGCTCTGCTCCGTGCAGAAAAGCAGATCGCTGATTGCGTCGGTCAGCACGCGGTTGATTTCCTCGGGCATCGTGCGGTCGAAGCTACGCAGCCCCGCTTCCACGTGCACCAGGCGAACGCCCAGCTTGACCGCTACCAGCCCGCAGGCGATGGTGCTGTTGACGTCGCCCACCACCAGCACCACGTCGGGCCTGTGCTCGACCACCACCGGCTCGAATGCGGTCATAATCGCCGCCGTCTGCGCCGCGTGCGAGCCGCTGCCCACGCCCAGGTTGATGTCGGCCTCGGGAATGCCAAGTTGCCGAAAGAACAGATCGCTCATCCGCTCGTCGTAGTGCTGACCGGTATGCACCAGCAGCGGCTCGATGTGTTCGCAGCGCGAATACGCCGCCACGATCGGCGCGATCTTCATGAAGTTGGGCCGCGCGCCCACGATGTTGATGATCTTCATGCTTCCCTTTCTTGCGGGTCGGCCGGCTCTGGGGCGGAAGCACAGGTATCGTTTGCCCGACGGTCGGTCGATGCCAGAAACGTATCCACCAGCTCACTCATCGTACAGAACGCGTGCCGCCTGCACAGCCAGTCCAGTTTCGGCATGGTGCTCTTGAGGTTCACGTAGCTTTTAAACCGCCGCTGGAGACTCAAAGGCAGGCGCGGATGCTCGGGATCGATCTCGCGGGGATGGATATAGACAATTAGTGGGTGTCCCGCAGCGTGCAGCCGCTTGATGCCCCAACGGATCAGCCGACGGGGCGCCAGACGCAGGTAGCCGCCACCGAACAAGCTCAAGCGTCGGCTTAACAGCTCGACGGCCGACATCGGGCATTCCACCAACGGGCCGGAGGCCGTCTCGATCACATGTAGACCCAGTCGGGCGCTCGATATGCCTCCGTGACCTCGCGGGCCGGGAAAAATGCTCGAATCGTAGTCGTGGCCCGCCTCACGAATCACGTCGAACGCCCACGGCTCGCGGTCTCTGATGCCAAAGCCGGCCGCTCGGAAGCCTCGCACCCGCTGCCCCGTCACATCCTCCAGCAACGCCTTGGCCCGGTGCACGTCCTGCCGAAATGTGTCACTTCCGACCTCGTATGCCAGGACATGTCCGTAGCCGTGGCTGGCAATTTCGTGGCCGGTCGCCTGGCAGCGCCTGACCAGCTCCGCGTGCCGCTCGGCCGCCCAGCCCAGCCAGAAAAACGTCGCCCGCGTGCCGGTCTCGGCCAACAGCGTCAGAAGCCGCTCGACGTTTCGTTGCAGGCGCGACTCCATCGAAGCCCAAGCATCGATCGGCGGCACGGCCGGACTGTCCAGAATGTGGAACCAGTCCTCGACGTCGATGGATATGCACCCGGTCGCTCTCGCCGTCGACTGTGTAAGCTCAACACCGGTCATAGCAGCCTCCAGCCTTTCGGCACGGCGATTGAGGCGATCAATGCGATACAACGACGAAATAGTCTCTTCTAATTCGACGGATCGACCATGCTGCAAAAGGCGAGTCTGCGAGCAGGCGCTCGAGTTGGTCCCGCCGGTAAAAAAAGAGCGGGCAATTTCGACGGCGATAGCGGATTGTGCGCTGTAGCGTCCATAGGCTCTCAGCAACAGGGAAGCTAAGCGCCGCCTTGCAGCGGATGACCCGTGACAGCTTGCCAACGAACACGGCAGGATCGTCAATATAGTCCATCACCCCCATCACGATGCCGTAATCGTATTGCTCGTCGAACGTATGCGTCAAAAAATCGCCGCACACGAAGTGCGCCTTCCCCTCGAACGCCTTGGTCTGCTCGATGGCTTGCCTAGCCAAGACGAGCATCTCTTCACTCAAGTCGATACCGACCACGCGGGATGCGCCATTTGCCAAGCTTGTGGCAACGTAACGGCCGGAGCCGCAACCGACATCCAAGACGCTGCGACCTTCCATCGGGCTGAGTGCGTCGAACGTGCCCTCGTATCGCAGCAGCATGCTGGCCCGCAAACGCCGATTCAGCCAGCCTAGTATCCCTCGTTGCTTCTGCAACGCATAGATTTCGTCGAATTGCTCCGCATACCCGCCAAAGAAGCGACCTGCTTTTTCCGAGCTATCGTACACGGAAACAGCCCTCTCGCTCTTTAGGAAGCCGTCTCTGGTCGACGCGGCTTCGATTACCTTCTCCATGACACTTATGTACTTGCGCGCAAGCACATCCCGGTTGTAGAATCGCCGAACGTGCTCGTAACCGTTTCGGCCGTACGCGGCGCGACGCTCGTCGTTGTCTGCGAGCGATTCGAGTGCCGCCGCCAAAGCGTGTTCGTTCTCGGGCTCGATGCAGATACCTCCGTCGGCGTCCTGCAGAATCTCAGCCGCACAGCCCTCAACGCCGAGCACGACGGCTCTGCCCATCGCCATAGCCTCGAACATCTTGGACGGCAAGGTTGTCTTGAAAAGCTGACGTCGCTTCAAATGCACAAGACACGCATCTGAAATGGATAGAAAGCGAGGCATCGCATCCTTCGCCTGACGCCCCACGAACAACACGTTGTCCAAAGCGGACCGCCGAGCTTGATCCTCGAGATCCTTACGTACCGCGCCGTCACCAACCAGGATGAACTGGATGTCTGTGCGATGCTTGGCCCTCAGGAGCCTGGCCGCGCGCAACACGATGTCAAGCCCTGACGTCATCCCGATGTTCCCATTATACGAACAGACGAACTTGCCCTTCAATCCCAGGGCGGAGTACAAATGATCATCCGGCTCCCGTGGGTAATAAACGTCCAGGTCCGCACCGTTGGTGATCACGGCGATCTTGCTTGCGTCGATCCCCTTGGCAGCGATCTCGCTTTTGTAGCCTTCCCCTACCGCGGCGATCTGCATGGCCAGCCGGTACATCCTCACTTCCAACGCTTCGAGCAGCCGGATCAAGCGCTTGTTGGATAAGGCCCCAACGGCGACAATCCCTTCCGGCCAGATGTCCCGGATCTCGAGAATAAACGGAAGGCGGCGAAACCACCGAACCAGTACCCCCGCCCAGCCACAGAAAAACTGCGGTGACGTGGCGATCATCACGTCAGGCCGTCGCACAAGCAGCCCCGCGATCGAGCCGGTCAGCATGAAGGAAAGGTAGTTCGCGATTCGACGCACCGTGCCCTTGTTCGCCGCCAGATAGGTCCACACGCGAACGACGTCGATACCGTCCATGCGCTCGCGCTGCACGAGGCGGTTCCGGTAGCCCGGGTACAAAACCCCAGCCGGGGCGTTCGGGGCGCACGTGATGACCGTCACTTCGTGCCCCTGTCGCACCCACCGCTTGGACATCTCGTAGACGCGCGAAGCCGGCGCGTTGCCTTCCGGCGGGAAATAGTGCGTCAGATACAGAATCCGCATGCCTCACCAACTCAGGTGCCGGCCGTCTACGGTGAACCCGGTGGCCACATCGTCGGTCACATCGCACTGCCGCGGCGCGATGCACAAACTCGTCACGACACGCGCGCCCTCCGCACGGTACGCCAGGGCCTTGTTCGCCAAACGCACGCCGAACTGAGGACAGTAATACGAATCTTCCACGTCAAGCCTGCCCGGCCCGTCAAAATGTACCTGACACGCAACCGCTCCACGCGTCACAATCGCGGAAGCGTCGCCCAGCGATTCCACTCGGCACTCCGGGTGCAGATGAACGCGCGACACGACCGTCGACACTCGCCGAGAGATCACCGTATCCCTTATCGTCAGCACCCCGGACCGATGCCAGCAGAAGGTACGCGCATGTTCGGACCCACCCGGCAGACGAGAGTAGCCGTCGTGTCGGCCGCTCAGGCGAAACCCTTCCGCCGTCGGCAACCATCGAACGTCGCGGGTCCGCCCCCGCCTCGCCACGCGAAACACGCCCCATAACTCGCACTGGTCCTGCCCGTCGATCTCAGCCGTATTGTGGGCCCGCGTCGAGCGACAATACCGCCGAATCTCGCCTGCCTCGTAGTCGCACACGCCGCTGTCGACAACCACGCGGCAGCCCCCCAGCGATAACTCGAACGAGAACACGTCTGCGTGCGCATGACCGGGCTGATAGTCAACACCAATCTGACCGGCGTCGCAGATGACGTACCCACCGTCGGTCCCACGCCAACCGTAATAGCCCCCATCCGGCAGCGCAAACGCGCCTGCGGCCTCGCCGGCCGGGCCTTCGCCAATCAATCGCCTGACATACGCGATCAACTTCCCCGGGTCGTTGTAGATGCCCAGCGTGCTGTCGCCAAACAGCGCGATACCCCCATCCGGGTGGCACAAACATGCCAACGCCCCAGCCATCCGGCGCAACGGACCTGCTACCAGTTCGATCAACCCCGTCTCGCCGGTGTTCGCCAGCAGCGCCAACACGTACGCAACGCGCGTGTGATACATGGGCGACAGTTCAAAATGCACGCCGTCAGGCAGCACCTGCTCGGCGAGTTGGGCGCGCAGAACCGTCGTCCCCACCGCGTACCAGCGCCCGGCCGACTCGCCACCAAAACAACTGCCCACAAGCGCCAGAGCCACGCCGTTCTCCAGAAGGTGGTTCGCCAGAAGGTGCGTTTCCAGGTGCCGGCGCAGCCACTCCGCCTGTATATAGAGGCTTGCCCACAGCCGACTTAAAAACTGCGAATCGCCTTGCGTCTGACCACGGAACTTGCCGAGGAACACCCCACACCAATTCATCAGCCGCAACGACGTCGGATAGGGGTCCCACCCCATATTGCCCCGATCCAACGGGTAAGCGGCGATCCAGTTCAGCACCACCGCCCGCGCCTGACGGTAATCCAGCGCCCACAGGTACTCAAAGTAATGAAGGTTGTACAGCCAGAGCCTCGACAGCTTGGGCTGTTGCCAACGCGGCGGCCACCCCACCTCGCTCTGACGCTTCAGAAACGTCAGACGCCCCCCTGTGATCTCACTCGCTGCGTTGCCCTGCGGACCGGGCGGCAAGAACTCATCGCACAAACGCCACCCGCATGCCGGCACGTCAGGGATCGGACGACCAGCGAAAGTGGCTGGCCTCTCCCAAAACGGCCGCAGGCGAACCTGTACCTGCCCGACGAGCTGCTCCCGCCTGAGGTGGCCAGCCGTGCGCATCAGTCGAAGCAAGAGCATGTCAACGTCCGTCGCTCCGCCATGACATCTACGCCGACGTCGGTGCGTCGCCCCGACCGTCGGCTGACGTTTCCAGACCCCGCTCTCCGCCGCCCGGTTCGCTCAATGGAGCACCCTCGTCTCTGGGCGCCTCCAGCAGCTCTGGCCCACCCACGCCGACCCGTGACTCGTATCGATGCAGGCGAAAACTCACCGTAAGCAGACCCAGACCCAGGCCGATGCCAAGCAGCAGCAGAAACCCATACCGCAGACGAATGTGAATCATCAGCAATCCCACGATCGCAAACAACGTGGCCATCAGGTACAGTAGGCTTACCGCCTGCCGTACCGTCAACCCCTGGCGAAGCAATTGATGGTGCAGGTGGTTGGCGTCGGGGGCGAACGGACTGCGACCTGCACTGACTCGCCGGATCACAGCCAGGAATGTGTCAAACGCCGGGAGCCCAAACACGACAAGAGCCGACCAGAAAAAGCGAGACGTCGGCACCCGATCCCCCATTAGCAACAGCAACGCCGCCACGTTGAAGCCCAGAAGCATGCTGCCGGCATCACCCATGAATATCGAAGCAGGATTGAAATTATACGGTATGAACCCCAGCACCGCCCCCATCAGCGCCAGACTGATAATCATGCGCGTGGGGTCGTACACAAGGTCGGCCCCCAGCAGACTCAAAAACAGCGACACTACCAAAAGCGCCGCCACCATGATGCCGATCACACCCGAGCACAGCCCGTCCAGCCCGTCCAAGAGATTGGCCGAATTGCATACGCCGATCACCAGGAACAACGATACGCTCAGCGACGCTGCCCGGATCGTACCCGGTTCCAGGTCCAGCCCCAGCGCATGCAGGGGCAGCGAGGTTCGCACAAGCCCCGCCCCCACCCCCCCCGCCAACAGCGCCAACGCCGCCACCAGTTGCCCCATCAGCTTGGCCAGCGGCGGAAGATCCACCACATCGTCGAGCAGCCCGATCACCGTCGCGATCACCGTGCCCACCACAATGCCGACAAGCGGGCCACGCATACCGGGAATCTCCGCCAGGAAGAGCACCGCGCCCAGCACTACCGCCGCCAGCCAACCCAGCAGCATGGCCAGCCCCCCCAGGTAAGGCACCTGACGGGCATGCAGCTTGCGACCCGAGGGACGGTCGACCACCCCCAGTCTGGTGGCCAGACGCCCGAACAACGGCGTCGCCACCAGCGAGACAACCAGTGCAACAAAGAAGACCGGCGAGTATTCCAGCAGCAACTGCCCCCCAGCCCCGAAGAACTGAGAACTGGCGCTAGGCTCCATCTCCGCCACCAAGCTTAATTACCTCCTCCATGGGTAATAGGGGCCATTCTAGTGCCGGGTTCGGCCGCCCGCCACAATCGCCGCAAAAGCCCCAGCACCGCTCGGGTGGTCCACCAGGGCTCGCGGCCACACGATCGCTCGGTCCGTCCACGGCACCCAGACCCACGCTGACCCGTGTTCAAAAGATTGCCGGCAAACGCCCTCCACCCCGTTTGCCTCCGCCACGTAACGATCCTACCATAATGTAAGAATCGCCGCGGCAGCTCGCTGCCCTGTGGAGGTACTCCCGGAAACCAGCCGCCATGTCACAGCCAACTCCCCATACCCGAGCCAGCCGCGAGGTAGCAGAACTGTCCCTGCTGCTGGAGGTAAGCCATCTGCTCGACAGCAGCCTCGACCTCCGACAGGTCGTCGGCCCAGTCCTACAGGCGATGGCCGACCGGATGGGCATGATGCGCGGCACCCTGGTCACCCTTAATCAAGAGACCGGGGAGATTGCCATCGAGGCGGCCTACGGCCTGTCGGTCGGCCAGCAGAGGCGGGGCCGATACCGACTCGGTGAGGGCGTCACCGGCAAGGTCGTGCAAACCGGCGAGCCCGCCGCAATCCCCCGCATCTCACAAGAGCCGCTCTTCCTCAACCGTACCGGCGCCCGGCAGCACCTCAACCGGGCCGACATTGCCTTCATCTGCGTGCCCATCAAGCTCGGCAATCAGGTTATCGGCGCCCTCAGCGCCGACCGGCTGTTCGCCGACGCCGTTTCATATGAGGAGGACGTCCGTCTGCTGTCGATCATCGCCTCCATGATCGCCCAAGCCGTCCGTCTGCGGCAGGTCGCCCAGCAGGAACGCCAACGCCTCATGGAGGAAAACACGCGCCTCCAGCAGGAGCTGAAGGACCGGTTTCGACCGTCCAACATCATCGGAAACTCTAAGCCCATGCGGCGCGTCTACGATCTGCTGGCCCAGGTCTGCAACAGCGACGCGACCGTCCTGATCCGCGGAGAGAGCGGCGTCGGCAAGGAGTTGGTCGCCCAGGCCATCCACGACAACAGCCCGCGGGCACAGGAAGCGTTCGTCAAGGTCAATTGCGCCGCCTTGCCCGAAACCATCCTGGAAAGCGAACTGTTCGGGCACGAGAAGGGAGCCTTCACCGGCGCCATCGCCCAGCGCAAAGGCCGCTTCGAGTTGGCCCACGGCGGCACCATCTTCCTCGACGAGGTGGGCGATCTTCCCACGATCACTCAGATCCGCCTGCTGCGGGTCCTCCAGGAGCGTGAGTTCGAGCGCGTCGGCGGCATGGAGACCATCCATACCGATGTGCGCGTGATCGCGGCCACCAACCGCAACCTCGAAAAGCTCGTCGCCGACGGCACCTTCCGGCAGGACCTATACTACCGGCTCAACGTCTTTCCCATCCACGTCCCGCCACTCCGCGAGCGAAGAGCCGACATCCTCCTGCTGGCCGACCACTTCGTCCAGCGCTACAGCCAAGCCAACAACAAGACTATCCGCCGCATCTCCACACCCGCCATCGACATGCTCACCGCCTACCATTGGCCCGGAAACGTCCGCGAGTTGGAGAACTGCATCGAACGGGCTGTCCTGGTCAGCCAGGACGACGTCATCCTCGGCCACCACCTGCCGCCGACCCTACAGACCGCCGAAGCCAGCGGAACGACCCACGACGGCACCCTCAAGGCGGCCCTGGAACAGTTCGAACGCGAACTAATTATCGAGGCGATCAAGAGCGCCCGAGGCAACAAGGCCAAAGCCGCCCGCGCATTGGGCATTACCGAGCGCATCATGGGCCTGCGCGTGGCGAAGCACGGCATCAATCCACGCAGGTTTCGTACATCTAGGTAGCTTCCTTGTCATTTCACTACGCTATCGTAGGGTGCGTGCACGTGGTGTCGCATTGCGCCCGAATGTTGGTATGAGCGATAACATATTAATAATATGCGACTTACGTCGGTATCGGCCAGTCCAGGTTCCTCTGGCACGCCCTTTGCGAATATCCGTCGCCGTGATCCAACCGCCGCTGACTGGGATGCCCGCTGCATCCTAGGGCCCAGCGACACTGCGGTAGAAGAGTTGAGGCGTGTAGACGTGACGAACAAACGAGCGATCACTCAGGCACTCATCGCGCTGGCAGCCTTGCTGGCCTTGCCCGGCTGGGCGCGCGCCGCCGACGGAGCCACCGCCGTCGACACCGGCACGACTGCGTGGATGCTCACATCGACTGCGCTGGTCCTGCTGATGGTGCCGGGGTTGGCCATTTTCTACGGCGGACTGGTCCGCACCAAGAACGTCATCGGCACGATGATGCACAGTTTCTCAGCCATGGCTTTGGTCGGCGTGCTCTGGGCCGTCTGCGGCTATGCCCTCAGCTTCGGGGGCAACGTGTTGGGCGGCTGGTTCGGGTGGAACGGCGACTACTTCCTGCTTCGGGGCATCGACGAGACGATCATGTCGTCCGGCGTGCCCGAGTACGTGTTCGCCATGTTCCAGGGCAAGTTCGCCATCATCACCCCGGCTTTGATCGCCGGGGCGTTCGCCGAACGCGTCCGCTTCAGCGGCTACTGCTTGTTTATTGCTGTGTGGAGCCTGCTGGTGTACTCGCCACTCTGCCACTGGGTCTGGGCCGAGGATGGCTTCCTCTACCAACTCGGTGCCATCGACTTCGCCGGCGGAACGGTCGTACACATCTCCGCGGGCATCAGCGGCCTGATGGCGGTGCTGTACCTCGGCGGACGACGAGGCTATCCGGCCACGGCCATGCAGCCGAGCAACCTCGTACTAACGTTGCTGGGTGCGGGGCTGCTGTGGGTCGGATGGTTTGGCTTTAACGCGGGCAGCGCGGTCGAGAGCGGCCTGTCGACCGCCCGCGCGCTGACGGTCACCCAGATTGCCGCCGCAGCCGGGGCCTTGACGTGGATCCTCATTGAGGGCTTGCACCACGGCAAAGCTACCAGCCTGGGGATCGCCAGCGGCATCCTGGCCGGTCTGGTCGTGATCACGCCCGCTGCCGGCGTGGTCCAGCCCGGCGGCGCGATTGCGTTGGGCACGACTGCGTCAGTCGGATGTTACCTGGCGATCAACGTCAAGAACCGTCTGGGCTACGACGACAGTCTCGACGCGTTCGGCATCCACGGGGTGGCCGGTATGCTCGGCGCGCTGTTGCTGACGTTCTTCATCCGTGCAAGCTGGGTCGCCGAAAACGGCGGGGCCTCGTGGACGGTGATGTCGCAGTTGGGCATTCAAGCGCTGGGTGTGGTGGTAACCATCCTATATGCCGGCATCCTTACGCTGGTTCTCGTGGTGGCGGTGGACAAGACGGTCGGCCTGAAACTCGATACCGCCTCGGAAATGGCCGGCATGGACTACAGCCTGCACGGCGAGCACGCCTATGCTCTTGTGAACCCGAACTGAACCTGAGGACCGCCAAGGCCGCTATCAGCAAGGAACGCCCCGTGAAAATGATCACCGCTATCATCCAACCCGACAAGCTGGACTCTGTGCGCGAGGCGTTGATCGACGCAGGGATCACCCGCATCACCGTCACGCGTGTGAGCGGGCACGGCCGCCACCAGCAGCAGGAGTTGTATCGCGGCCAGGCCGTCGTGCCGAACCTGATACCGAAGGTGCGTCTCGACATCGCCTGTAACGATGAATTCGTCAAGATCGCGTGCGACGCCATCCTCCGCGTTGCGCGGCACGGCGGCGGCAAGATCGGCGACGGTAAGATATTCATCATGCCGCTGGAGGAGTGTGTCCGCATTCGCACCGGAGAGACGGGAGGAACCGCCATTTAGAGCCAAACGTCGGGCCGCGAACCGCACAAAGAAACGGGGCACGTTGTGCGAGAGCCCCAGCCGGCAACAAACCGCAAACTTCAGGACACCAGTTTCAACCGCGTACGCTAAAGGAGATGCTGACATGCCACCGCTAGACTGCAAGACATCGGCAGACGTGCTCAAAGCCGTCAAGGACCTCGACGTGCGATTCATTCGTCTGTGGTTCACCGACGTGCAGGGAGTACTCAAGAGCTTCGCGATCACGATCGACCAGCTCGAGGGCGCCCTCGACGAAGGGATGGGGTTCGACGGGTCCAGTATCCAGGGCTTCGCACGCATCGAGGAATCGGATCTGGTCGCCTTTCCCGACCCGACCACCTTCGCCCTGCTGCCGTGGCGGCGAAGCGAGCGGGGCAACATCGCGCGGATGTTCTGCGACATCCGCAACCCCGACGGCTCGGAGTACGAGGGCGACCCGCGGACCATCCTGCGTCGACACCTCCGCAAGATCGCCGAGCAGGGCTACATCTTCTACCTCGGACCGGAGCTGGAGTACTTCTACTTCAAGAACAGCGAGGGAACGGCCACGCTCGACCAGGGCGGGTACTTCGACCTGACCACCCTCGATGCAGCCAGCGACCTGCGGCGAGACACCATCGAGACCCTCAACGAGATGGGCATCGAGGTCGAGTACAGCCACCACGAGGTCGGACCCAGCCAGCACGAGATCGACCTGCAGTACACCGACGCCCTCCGCATGGCCGACAACTGCATGACCTACCGACTGGTGGTCAAGGAAATCGCCATGAAGTACGGCGTCTATGCCACGTTCATGCCCAAGCCTTTGTATGGGCACAACGGCTCGGGCATGCACACGCACCAGTCGTTGTTCAAGGGCGAGCGCAACGCCTTTTTTGACGGCAAGGATCCGTACCACCTGTCGACCACGGCGAAGCAGTACATGGCCGGCATCCTCAAGCACGCGCAGGAGATCTGCGCGGTGGTCTGCCAGTGGGTGAACTCGTACAAGCGGCTGGTACCCGGCTACGAGGCGCCGGCCTACATCTGTTGGGCGCGGCGCAATCGGTCAGCGATGGTTCGCGTCCCGATGTACAAGCCCGGCAAGGAGAAGGCCACGCGACTGGAGTTCCGCGCACCCGATCCGGCGTGCAACCCGTACCTGGCTTTTTCGGTGATGCTGACGGCGGGCATGGCCGGTGTCGAGGGTAAGTACAAGCTGCCCGACCCGGTCGAGAAGGACGTCTTCGACATGTCCGAGGGCGAGCTGGCGGCGCTGGACATCCAGTCGATGCCCAGCTCGCTGGCCCAGGCTGTCGAGTTTGCCGAGGGCAGCCCCGTCGTCCGCAAGGCGCTGGGCGATCACATCTTCGACGCGTTCATCAAGAGCAAGAAGATCGAGTGGGATCGCTATCGCACCCAGGTGCACGACTACGAGCTGAAGACCTACCTGCCGCTTCTGTAAGCGCGGGAGTCATGGATCGAACCCGAGGCGGTCGGCGCGCCATCCCGGCCGACCGCCTCGTCTTTCCTTGCGCCGGTAGCAGGCACTGGCTGACGAATCTCGGCGGTTTTGGCGTGCGCGCTCAGTCGAACGCACCGGGATGCCACCCGACACGTGTCCTTGCGGTATGGCCGTCCGCACACCGTCACTGCCCGGCCGGTATGTGGCGTGCAGCCGCTGACAGACAGACCGATCGCGCAGGTAGCGATACCGATGCAAAACGCTCGCTTGTCCGGGCTGGACGCGCTCACGGGCTGTCGATTTCCACGTTGAGCGTGAGTGTTTGCCCGGGGCGAAGATCGACGTAGGCGCGCACGGGCTTGCCTGTCCGGGCGTACGTGAGGCTGTAGGGGTCCATCGTCTTGAAGCCGCGCTGGAGCTGAATGTCGCGATCGGCGGTGAGGCGGACGTTGCGAAAGCTCAACTCGCGCGGCGTCGCTTCGACATCGCCCTGCCTTCCGATGCCCGGAAAGAAGTTAAACGTAACCGGTTGGTCGTCTAACGACTCTTCGACGCGGACGGTGAGCCGGGCGCTCTGTGCGTGGGTTACATCCAGCTGGACTGAGGCACGGAAGCTGCGGAACGTCAGGTCGAGGCGGTGGCCTTGCTCGACGCGTTCGACACGTCCGGACCGCGGCAGGAAATCGACCTGGTTGTCGCGGCGGACGAAGAATGAGCCGGCCTCGGGTTGGGCCTGCGAGTTTCCGCCGTGCAGAATGCAGCCGGCCTGCTGATCGAAAAGCTCGACGGCGTTCTGAGGATCGAGCCGGTAGTTGCCCACGATCGGTTCCACGGCGATGGTCGACAGGCCATACTGAAACCCGTGGCGCCGTGCGAGCACTCCGGCACTAAAGAGCAGTTCGTGATCTTCGTATCCCAGCGGCTGGGCGGGTCCCTCGCGGAAGTAGCGGGCGTTCTCGGCGCATCGGAACCAGTATTCGGGGCTCACGTTCGACGGTCGGGTACGCATGATTTGCAGCATCCGGGTGCGGGCCAGTGCTCTTCCGTGCGGCGTGAGCGACAGCACGAAATCGCCGAACCAGAACGGCGAGTGATGCGAATTGCGTCCGTCGTGCAGCACGAGGACACCGCCGTCGGGGGTGGCGTTGTGACAGCAGAATTCGGCGCAGTGCTCGAGCACCCCTGCCACCTGGTTGTCTCCGCTGCGCCAGAGGTATTGACCCACGGCATTCATCGTCAACCACGTGTAGTGGCTGGTCGGCACGCCCTTCCGCTCGGGGAAGTGGCCTTCGGCACCGTGTTTGGCCAGGCGGCGCATGAGGTTGCGCCCGAGCCGGCGCCAGTCGGGCCGGTCGAGCACCTCGCCGGCGAGGTAGACGTTGGCCAGATGGTAGGCCCAATGGTTGGTGCCCGTGCCGACCTGCTCGCTGTAGAGGGTTGCCTTATCCAAGGCCGGATGGATCCACTGCCTGATCGTGCCTTCTATGCGATGGGTGAGTTCAGCGGCCCAATACGCACTCCGTTCGGGTTCGATACGGTCGCGGAGCAGTTCATACGCCAGCAGATATGCCTGTAGGCTGCGGTTGTCGGGTCGCTGGTGCTCAGGGTGCCGGCGATTTGAGTCCAGAGCATATTCCATGCCCAGCACAGCCGACTCGAGCAGTCGCCGGTCGCCGTGGTGCGGATTGTCCTGATTCGGCGTGGCATAGAGCAGCGCGATCGGATAGACCATGCCCTGATACCAGGGATTGAAGCGCCAGCGGCCGCCGCGACCGACGGTGCGGTAGGCGCCGTCACCGCGCTGCAACGGCCGGTAGTAGGCGCAGGCGTCGGCTAGGGCTGCCCAGTACAGTCGGCCGGTGGGTAATTGCCGGATCTTTGGTCGGTATCGATCGAAGTGAGCTTGCTCGTGGCCGACGACGAACCAGTGAACCGCACGAAGCGTCACGGAGCGCTGCGGCGTGGTGACGGTGGCGCGGGCTTCGAGGTGCACCTCGTCGGCGTCGCCTTGGGGAATGTCCACCGTCAGTCGATGCACGCCGGGCGCGACTTGTGCGTGGCGCTGCTCGGTCTGCCGTTGGCCGCGGGTAGCTGTAATGGTTACATCCTTCACATCGGAGGCGGTTGCCACGACGAGGTCGATTTGGGCCCGTTTGGCGTCTTCGGCGACGAATGGCTCGGCTGCTTCGATCAGCAGTGGCCGGGGCACGTCGGCGTGGTAGGTCCCGGCAATTCGGCCAGCCGCGTCAAGCAGCTCCAGGTCGACCGGTCCGTGGCGCGATACCGGCACGGAGAAACTTCCCGCATCGTCGCAGGGATACTCGGCAACGCCAACGCGCACCTTGGCGCCGGAAACAGGCATGTCGAGCTGCAACGCATTCAAGCCGACGGCCAGACGTGCTGGGGCGGCCAACTGCGGCGGCAGCTGGAAGGGCGGGGTCACCACCTCGGCGCGGCCGAAGAGTTCCGGCCGATGCGTATTGCCCTTCCACAGATCACACCAGGCGAAGTTGGAGTCGTCGACGTGCCGGTTGCGCACGAGGTTGAAGTAGAAGCCATTCTCTGGGATGCCGAGCTTCGAGACCGATAGCGATAGGAAGGCGGTCCACCTGTTCTCGTGCGGCCGCGTGGACGTCTGCACCGTGTCGGCGGGCAGCGGTTTGGCCTGGTTGAGGTGAGGCGCCGCGAAATAGGCGGGAATGCGGTCGACGGTAAGCGCCCCGCCCGGGCTCATTTGGATATGTACGTAAGGGAAGTCAGGCTGGGCCTGTTGGGCGATCAGAATTTCGATCGAGTCGTCCCGCCAGATATCAATCGTGTCGGGCTGGAAATGAATCTTGTCGGGCTGGTCGTCGCGGCAATCGATCCCGATCACCAGCCGGTCTCCCGCACACAGCATTCTGAACGTAGTGCGGCGGGCCGGCGGTTCGGGCAGCCCGTTCTCGAACAGGGGTGAGGCGACATGCGCGGGCTGCCAGGCATCCGAGTCGAAAGCGGCGTTCGAGTCGGGCAGTGTCTCAACCCGCCAGATGGGATAGGCCCGGTGGGTCGGATACACCAATCCACCGGCGGGGGCCGGCGAACCCTTCGCTTTGGGTGAGTCCAGCGTCACCGCAAGGCTCACGAACACTGCCAGCAAGGCCGCAGCGCGGCGGGTTGGCAGCCCGAAGTCACGATCATCGGTCGACCCCATGACCGGATCATTGCCGCAGCGCCGCGAATGTCCAGACCCTACTGGCAGGCGGGTCGACGTGGTCCACCCTTATGAGACACCGGCTCACGGCGTCGCAGCCCTGTCTTGGGATACTTGGTCTTGTCACCGTCGTGGCAGCCGTTGCCGTTGGCACCATGGATACGCGCGAATGAGCTGGTTATCCAAGTGGAATCCGCGGCGCGTGTCGGTGCCGCGTTTGACCACGTCGCCGGCGTCGAAGGAGGTCGGGGGCTGGTTCAGCGCCGCCCGCACCGCTTCAAGAAGCCGTCCACCGTCACCGCCCCGAAGGACTTCTGGGCCCGCTGTGTGGCATCACCCAGGGCAGCCAGGATGCCGCGCCCAAAGGCCCTGGGCGTGCCGGCCGGCATGGCCTTGGTGTAGTCCTCCTCCAAACCCTTTACGGCATCCACAACCTGCCCCAGAGTGATCTGTCTGGGCTGCCGTCCAAGCAGGAACCCGCCCTTGGGGCCGCGATGGGACGCCAAAATCTTGGCTTGGACGAGCTGACTGATCATCTTGCCCGCATAGGCACGCGGAAGCCGGTATTGTCGCGCGAATTCGGCGGCCTTCAGAGGACTCTCGTCCCCGGCCTTGCGACGCTGGGCGGCCTCCAGCACAGCCAGTAGGGCGTAGATCGTGGATTTTGAACGAGTCATTGCGGGTACCTCCTCCCACTTATAAATTACCTGCCTGATACTATACCGGCAGAATTCACATTCCGCCACCATGGGGATCAGGGTGGGTGCAGGGTTTCGGCCATCGTGCCCTCGACTCTAAGGATGGGACGAGCAGGAGTCAAGACGCATCGCCTTTGAATGCCGTTGCTTGATTGGCGGTTCTCGAAGTCGTTTTCTGCCTGGTGCTTACCGCTGGTTGCCCACCCTTTCGCATGCCGCTAGGCCGGCTCGGGCTTTGCAGGGGTCGGGCCACCCCATGATCTGGTCTTGCCGATGGCCTTGAATAACCGGATGGCGTGGGCGGATTTCTTGCTGAATTGGGCCGCTTCGGGTTGACGGCGAGCCGTCCGCTTGGGTAGGCTACGGGTGAACGTTCGGGTCATTGGGAGATACGAACTCGTGGCGATCTCCCTCGTACACCACAATTTTTGCGGGTTTTTTGGGCAGCGGGTGCTCGTCACGGCGTAGTTCTGCAAGAAGCGAATCACCCGGCATGTGTCCGTCGAGTCTGATGCAGTTGTTACGACCCTATACCCAGTGAGCGTATGGAGGAGTTGACCATGTACAGGACGCTAGGACTGGTAACGGTGATGGCGGCCGTTCTGTGCGCAGGGGCAGGCTGTGACGCGGATCTCGACGGCGTCGCGGACGCCGACGATCTCTGCGAGAACACGCCTCTGTGTGCGACGGTGGACGAGAAGGGCTGCCCCAGCGACGACGACGGGGACGGCGTGCCCAATGGCTGCGACGAGTGTGAGGATACGCCCACTGGTGATACCGTGTACGCCAACGGATGCACCGTGCCGACAGACGGCGAGCCGTCACGCTGCCAGGGGCGCGACCCCGCCTGCATGGAGATCCAATACTCCTTGGTAAACCAGACGAGCGATACGGCGGGCACGGTCCTGATCAAGGGCGTGGTGCAGAACATCGGGCTTGCCGATTACCTGTCAGACCCGAACCAACAGAGTGTGCAGCTTTGGGCGGACGGCGTGATGGTTGCCCTGACGCCTTTCGAGGATCTGGTCGTCAACGAAACGGTTACCGTCGAGGAGGAGCGAAGCTGGGACACCCAGTCTGAGTTTCCGCCGGTTCAGCACTACCAGCTAATCGTCACCTATGACCCGGATATTGTGCTTGATGATAACGTGAATAACGACGATTGCAGGTTCACCAACAACTCGATCATCAGAAGCAAAGCGGGCATTGATGCGCTGTTCGACTAACTCGGCGGCGTGGCCGTCCCGATGCGACGTCGTACTTGCCTGGCGGGGTCACTGACTCGGCCAGCCGCAACGGTCCACGATCCGCTTGAGGCGATCGGTCAAGTGCCTTGGCGGGGCTGGGACGGGGCAGATGCGGGCGCAGTCACCGCGTATGGGTGATTCCGGCCTGCCTTCGCGCCTGCGCCGACACAACGTGGGGTCGGTCTTGGCAGGCGTGTCGATGAAGATTGGGCTGCGGTCGACCTGCTCGACCGAGCGGTAATCGATTGCCGACGGATCATCCCGCAGGTAGATGCAATCCATGATGCAGGCTTCCAGGCAGAGCCGACACGTATCCCTCAGGCATATCGGCTCGGTCACGAGTGGATCGGGCGCCAGCTCGGCGTCGGTGATGATCGAGTTGAACCGCTGCCTGGGGCCGAACTGTCTGGTCAGAACCAGGTTGTTGTAGCCGAACTCGCCAAGCCCTGCCCTCGTGGCTGCGTGGCGATGGGAGAACGGCCCGAAGGTATACTTAAACGGCGACGGCGGCACCGACGGCTGGCCGGACCGACCCTCCCAGATCTCTTCGTCGGTCACGCCGTCCACCGCCGGGTGCAGACCGGTGGTCGGGAAGATCATGGCCCGGTAGCCTTCGCCGAGCAGGTGCTGCCCGACCATCTGGCCGATGAATTCCAGCATGTAGTCGTGGACGACGTGCCCCACGCGGTTGTAGAGCTGCTCGAAATAGGGGTACCTGACGTGAGACGGTATCATCTGTAGCTCGCGCTCGGCCAGCGCGGCCGGCGCGTCCATGACGGGGTCCAGGATCGGCATGGCCACCGAGATGACCGACCTGGCCTCGGGGAGGAAGTCCCCGGGGTGATGCCCCTCGGGCACGGCGTCGTGCAGCGGCGGCAGCGGGTCGAATCGCGCCACGGGCGCCACACCGACCAGCACCGCGCCATGGCGCCTGGCCACTTCCTTGACCGATTCAGTGAGCTTGTCGGTTTTGCTTGGAGACATTTCAGTCGCCTCAATACTCCCACGAGCGCTGCGGCAATGTAACCGGCAGCAGATCGCCCTACAAATAGACAACCGCACGATCACGCCGCAAAGGCGGTGCGAGTAAGAGTTTTGCGTGGGACTGTACCCGGCGGTTAGCCTGCCGGCGATGCGATGGGCCCTTTGGCTTTTCGGGGCTCGAGCAGATCTCGCAGGGCGCGTTTCTGGATCTTGCCGGTGGGACCGCGCGGCAGGTCGTCGCGCAGAATGACGCGGCGGGGCACCTTGTAGCCCGCGAGCCTGTCGCGGCAGAACTCGCGCAGCGCCGTCTCGTTAACTTCGGCTCCATCGGCAGGAATCACAAAGGCGACGATCACCTCACCCCGACTGGCATCGGCCTGGCCGAGGACGGCGACCTGATCCACAGCCGGGTGCTGCTCCAGGACCGATTCGACTTCGCGCGGGTACACGTTGTATCCGCTGACGATAATGATCTCCTTTTTTCGCCCGCGGATCGAGACGTAACCCTCGGCGTCCACCGTGCCTACGTCGCCGGACTTGAGCCAGCCATCGTGAGTGATCGCCGCGTGGGTTTCCTCGCGCTTGCGATAGTAGCCCTGCATGACATTGTGGCCGCAAATCCACAACTCGCCCGTCTGGCTGGCGGGCAAGGGCTGCTTTGCCTGGTCAAAAGCGACGACCGTCACACCGGGCAGGGGCAGGCCCACCGAGTCGGGCCGGTTGGACCAGGGCAGGTTCAGGCTGACCACGGGCGAGGTCTCGGTCAGCCCGTAGCCCTGAAGCAGTGACACGCCGAAGCGCTCGGCAAAGGCCGAGTGCACCGTGCTGGGCAGCGCCTCGCCTCCGGAGACCGCGTAGTCGATCGTCGCCAGATCGTCCTGCCGGGCCTGCTTTACCTTCAGCATCGCGGCGTACATCGACGCAATGCCCATCATCACCGACGTTCGCTGCTGCCGAACCGTGTCGAACACGGCGGCCGGCTGGAAGCGCGGCATGTACCAGGTGCTGGCACCGACACTGATCGGCGCCAGTAGCGTGCCCGTCAGGCCGAAGCCGTGAAACAGCGGCAGCAGCCCGAGGAACCGGTGTTGGCCCGTCAACCGCGCGTGCTCGACACAGGCGGCGGCGTTGCGGCTGAGGTTGCCTTGCGTCAGGCACACACCCTTGGGCACAGCCGAGGTGCCGGAGGTGTAGACGATCACAGCCACGTCGTCGGCATGCACCGACGGCGCGGGCGTCCTTCGTCGCAGACGCTGGAGAATCATCTCGCGTTTGAGCGGCAGATCCTCCAGGTAGACCGCGCGGACCGGCAGCGAGCGCAAGAGGCTTTCGAAGTGCTTGATGGCTACGACCAGGTCGATCTGCGCGTCGCCCACGACCTGGGCCAACTCGGCCGGCTGAAGCAGGAAATTCAGCGGCACGACCGTACGTCGCGCATACAGGCAGCCGTAGAAGGCACCCGCAAATGCGCAGCACGACGGCAGCATCAACCCGACGCGTGGGCACGACGTGGTCTTGGCGATATGACGGCCAAGCACTTCAGCCAGGCGCACGAGGTTTGCATAGGAGAGCTGCCGCAGCGGATCGCTTACCGCCGGCTGAGACGGGTCGCGCTGGGTCGACGCGAGCAGTTGGTCGACTAACAAGGTGAAGACTCCTGCCCGAACGGGAGCTTGTATGGTAGAGACCGGGCCCGATTCTGTCCAGACGCAGGGCGCGCAAACGCTCGCGCCTGTGTGCCACCGCTTCCGAACGGGTGGCATGGTCAACCGCAAGGTTGGCCATGAACGCGGAGGTCCCACGAACCGTGTACCCCGCCGCGGCGGGCTTCCGAGCGGTGCCATAGGGTAGAGTATCCTATCCGTACTATCCCATCGGCGGCGTCGAAGCCATCCACTGTCCGCCATAATACATCGCGCCGGTTGTTCTGGCGCAAAGTTGCGTGCCTGTTTCCTATCTGCCCCAGCCCAGCCTGACCTGCGGCACTTTGGTGCAACCTTAACGGCCCTGCGTTGTGGACGAAGAATCGCCGGGTAGAATGCCGGCTCGGCAGGAGTTCATAGCCGACATCATCGGCTCATTGGGTTGGAGGTTATGCCGTGAGACTGTTCTGCAAGACCGGATTGGTTGTCTCGTGTCTGACCATGGCCGGCGCCTGTTTCGCACAGACGACGCAGCCGAGCGCGGCCAGCGACGGGGCGCCGTTTCCGCGGATCGCCAACTGTTACGGCGCGAGGCTCGGTCCCGATACACCCGACGACGAGCTCGATGCTCTAGCCAGGTACGATCTGCTGATTGGCGGCACGTACTGCAACTGGAGCAACCCCGAGCAGGTCGGCAAGTTCCGCCGAAATGTGACGTATCTAAGAGACAAGAATCCGCACATCATCGTGCTGGAGTTTTCGTCGTCGGCGCCCTATCTGGCCGAATGGGAGACTCAGGACGGTTTCCCCGACGACGGCTGGCTGCTGACGCCCACAGGAGACAAGATCGCCGGCTGGCCGGGCTCGAACATGATCAACCTGACCAACCCGCAGGTGGTCGGCTGGCAGGCGGGGCGGTCGTGCGACGGCATCTTCAAACACGGTCACCACGGCAGTTTTATTGACTGCATGGGGCCTGGGTTCGACTGGTGGGCGTGCGAGATCGCCACGGGCAAGGACTACCAGATCGATGCCGACCGCGACGGCAAGCCGGACCCGCGCGAATCGCTCAACCGGACGTGGCGCGAGGCCAAGCTGCGGATCGCACAACAGGCTCGCGACAGGATCGGCCCCGACGGCATCTTGATGGCCAACCAGGCCGGACGAGAAACCCACAAAGTGGTTAACGGCATCCTGCTGGAGGATTATCTCGACTACGTGCTCGACGGAGGTCGCGATTGGCGCAAAGTACTCGACGATTACCTGCTCTGGACGACCACGCCCCACCGGCCGAACGTGACGACCATCGTCTCGAGTTCCGGCGTGCAGCCGCCCTTCCACCCCAGGAAGAATCTGTCCACGCGCGAGCAGGAAGCCCTTCAGGCCCGAGGCCGGGCGCGCCACCAGCGGATGCGCTTCGGGCTGACCACGACTCTGATGGGCGATGGCTACTTCGCTTACGATCTGCACACGCGCTGGCGCGGGCAACACTGGTGGTATCCGGAGTATGACACACCGCTGGGCTATCCGAAGGGGCCGGCCTCGCAGATGTCGGACGGCACGTGGCGCCGCCAGTTCGACGGCGGCGTGGTGGTGGTCAATCCCACCGCTCGAGCAGCGACCATCAGCGGCAAAGGATTTCAAAAAGACGTGAGCACCGCTCGCGAAGCCGAGACGTTCGTGATTCCGCCGAAGGACGGCCGCATACTCGTCCCTGTCGCCAAGCCCGCCGAAGTGGAGTCCATCATGCCGGTAACCGTTACGCCGCAGGATGTCGTATGCGACAGCTTCCTTGGCTTCGGCGCCGAGTGGGACCCCACGTTCTGGCACGAGTACAACCTGAAGCTGGGCGTCACCGAGCAGGACTTTCAGCAGGTGTTGGCTCGCCTTCGCTACATGCGGATGCCCATCGTGCGGATGATGATGCTCAGTCGCTGGTGTACACCGGCCGGAGACGGCAAGTACGACTGGGACACACCCGAGATGCGCAGCCTCTATCGCCATCTCGATGCGTGCCAGGAGCTTGGAATCACGGTCATTCTCACCGACTGGGGCTGCGCGACCTGGACCAAGGTGCCGGGGTTTGCGGGCACCGACGATCCCAAGTACGCCGAGGCCATCGGCACGTACATGGACTACCTGATCAACACAAAGGGGTATTCGTGCATCCGATACTTCGTGCTGGTCAACGAGCCCAACTTCGAAGCCGGCGGTTGGGATGCGTGGAAGAAGGGAATCGAGAACGTGGCCCGCGTCTTCGCCCAGCGGGCGCTCGATAGGAAGGTGATCCTGGCCGGGTCGGATGAGTCCAACGACGAGAAATGGCACCGACGGGCGGTCGAAGAGGTAGGGCATTTGCTCGGCGCGTATGACATACACTGCTATGCCGCCGACCGGCACGTGCAGGCCGGCCAGTTGGAGCGCTTCTTTGGGCGCCATCGGGAGTACTGTCTCGAACATGATCCTGTCGCGGCAGGCAAGCCGTTCATCATCGGTGAAGCCGGTATGACCGACGGCGGCAGGCCGCCATACGGCAACGATAACATCGGCACGCGCGCCTATGGCCTGTTCATGGCCGACTACGCCGTGCAGGCGGCGCGGGCCGGCGCCGCTTCGGTTTTGGCGTGGATGCTCGACGACAGCTCGCACGAGGGTTTCTTCTGGGGACTCTGGCCGGGCAAGCAGGGCGAGTTCGAACTGCGGCCCTGGTTCTACACCTGGTCGCTGCTGTGTCGCTACGTGCCGGCCGGCGCGACGATCTATAGGCCGCCTTCGGAGACCACCACGTTCCGCGCCCTGGCCGCACGGGTTCGCAATCCGCAGCCCGACACGCCGGATGTTCTATCAGAGACCCCGGGCGAAGGCTGGACGTTTGTGCTGGTTAACCGTGGTCGTCATGACGTGCGTGCCAGGCTGAGCGTTCAAAAAGGCGATCGCGCGATGTTCCGCAAGTATTTCTACAGTCATGACCTCTCGGCGGTCGACCAGGTGGGATTCCCAAGACCCGTGGGCATCGTGCCGCTCGATCTTGCGGCCGGCGCGGTGGTGGTCTGCCCGGCGGGATCCGTCGTGCTGCTTAGCTCTCTACCATGGTAGAGGCACACGTTCGTGCTCGGTCATGGTTGCCGAAGAATGGTGGAATAGCGTCGGCTGTCCTGCGGCTTCAGACAGTCCGTTCCATTCCCGCAGGAACCGCGAAGCATTCCAACTCGGCGCCGGCATCGGCGATCTGGTCGCGGCAGGTGTTTGCTATGGCGTCGATCTGGTCGTCAGTGCGGTCCTGGTTGTGGTGGAACAGGCCGAGAGCCTTCACGTTGGCCTCCAGCGCCAACGTTACGACCTCGGTAAACGTAGAATGTCCCCACGTCCTGGTGTGCTGATATTCTTGTGGGCTGAACTCCGCGTCGTGGATCAGCAGATCGGCGCCTTCGCAGAAGGCTGCATAGTCCTCCTTTGCCAATCCCCCTTCATGCCGGAAGCCCAACTCATTGTCGGTAAGGAAGACGAAGCACCGACCATCCTCCTCGAACTTGTAGCCGAGGCCCTGGTTCGGATGACTGATCCTGATGGGCGTGACGACCACACTGCCCAGGCTGAACGCCACATCGCACCGCGTCTGGAACGCCACGTCGGCGTGCACATCCTCCAGCGGTACGGGGAAGTTCGGCGGCGCCATCGCACCGGAGATCATTTCCTTGACCGATGACTGCGCACAGGGACACCCGTAGAGGTGTATCGAGTAAGACGACCGGTACAAGGGCTTGAAGAAGGGAAACCCGAGCAGGTGGTCCCAATGAGCGTGCGTAAACAGCAGGTGCACTTGCGACCCGGCCTCGGAGAGCATGTGGTTGCCCAACCTGCGTATGCCCGTGCCCGCGTCGATGACGATCGTCTCGCCGTCATGCGTGCGTAGCTCGACGCACGTCGTGTCGCCGCCATAACGAAGGTACTGCTCGCCCGACACGGGGATCGAACCCCTCGCGCCCCAACAACGAATCAACATGGCTATTCTCCGGCTTCCGGCTTGAATCTCAACGCTCCGGCCCACCGCAAGCGACCCGGATGGCTGTGATCATTATAGGGCTGCCTTGGTGCGATCGGTAGGAGTTGCTCGCCTGTCCCGACCGGCCTGAGGATCGTCCCAGCCGCCACCCAAGCGGTCACCGCTTTGCTGACACTCCGGCGCCTTGCATGATAGAATGGCCGAGTCGGTTGCTTGAAGGTGGCAGTGTGTCAGCGAGTCGCGTGCATAGCGATGCGTTTGTGGTCCACCTCCCTAGCCGGATTAGGTACGCAGAGGCCTTTCAGCAGCCTTCATGAGGGATGTGTGCTATGTATGGAAGACGATCTTACATCGCGTTCTTTGCTCCGATGAGTATGGCGGTGACACTGATGATGGTGTCCGGCGTGAGCGCTCGCCAACAGCCTGCCTTGCAGGTGCAGCCGACTGCCACGCAGCGAGTTAGCCCGCCCCAGCAGACGAGCCCAACGCCGCTGCCCGGCCAAGTGGTGGTCGATGCGGATCACCCACAGTGGCTGAAACGCCATGGAGGAGGGCCCTTCTTCATGTGCGGGCCGGGTGACCCGGAAGGGTTCCTCTATCGGGGAACGCGCAACCCCGACGGCACGCGCAACGGCGATCAGATGGCATTGATCGAGAAGCTCAAGGGCACCGGCGCCAACTGTGTCTATTTGATGGCTGTGCGCTCTCACGGCGGCGACGGGGACAGCACACACAACCCGTTCGTCGACTCCGATCCGACCAGAGGGCTCGACCAGGACATCCTCAATCAGTGGGAAGCGTGGTTCGTCGAGATGGCCAACCGCGGCACCGGCAACCTTGGAGATGGAGAATCGCTTCCGCCGGGAGAGCCGCGACGGCAGCACGCGCGCGATGGGACACTAATGGCGGGATAGCGGACACACGCGGATTGTTTATGGAAAGGAACGAGCCCATGAAACACCCGATCACAATTGACGGTCAAGAGAGAGTCATCGACATCCGCGCGATGGACGAGAACTTCATCGTCTATCGTAAAATGTACCAAGCGCCTCTCACGCGGGAGAATATCGGGAAGGTCAACCCGTGGGATTGGCGCGAGCACCTGGAGGAGTTCCGGGCCAAGGGCTGGCAGAAAGTGATTGAGGATTTCTTCCGGCAACACATCCGCGCCATCGGGAGTTGCGCGGTCCTTGCGTGGGACGGCGACGGGGTCGTCGGCAAGATGTACTTCACCACCAAGGAGATGTGGGCGGCCTTCCGGCAGACCGGGGCGTTCATGTGCGTGGAACACGAGTGTATGCCCAAGGCAATCCTGACCTTTACCGACGAGCAGTTGCAGGCCTTCTTCCGTTCGCCGAGTCGGACGCTTCGCATCGCGTGCGTCAACATCGGGCATTCTGACGCCCGGTACCATGGCCAGGGCATCGCGAAGGCCATGATCGAGTTCCTGAAGCAGTGGGGTCAAGAGCGTGGCTGGCACGAGATAGAGGGCTGGTCCGTCCCGGACGTGGTGCCGGAGGCGGCGCTGGGCGGGTTCATTCTGCGCCGCAGCACGTGGGAGAGGCGAGGTTTTCACGTCAAGGAAGAAACCCACACTCCCGTCCGAGATGCGGAGGTTCGGCGAGACGCTATTGAGAGGATCGTCTCAGACCGACTGTGGCCGCCGGACCATTGGTACATGAAGACCGGCCAGCGGGATATCGGAAGGGTTAGAGAACTGGCCCGCTGCACGAATTGGGAGAATGAATGCGACAGGGACTACGTGATGGCCTTCGACCTCCAGGCACGCTCACCAGAAGAAAGGAAGACACCGTGACCTTACATGGCACGCACACTCTCGGCAGACGGAAGACAACAGCCGCCGGCCGCCAGCAGCGCCGCACAGAGCATAAGCCGCTGTCGGTAGGCAGCGTGACCGGTGCCAAGGCGTGCTACAGCGAATCGGAGGGGGCCCTCGAGCTGGAGGTATCGCGTTTGGATCGATACGAGGTGATTTCCGTCAGGCTTCCATAGAGATCGAGCTATCCAGCACGGCCACCCGCAGTTCGTTGGTGTTGTTGGGCCTCGCCGCCTCGAAATAGACGAACAGACGGCCATCGTACGGTACCCACTCGGAGTACCGCCAGGTGTGGTACTCGCCGGGGGTCGTGCTCTTCAGGAGGGGCTGGCGCGGCGTGAGATCAATAAACCTCTCCAGGTCCGGCGAGTAGGCTAGGCCCGTCGCGATATTGTATACCGGGTCACGCCAATTCACGTTCGACCCCTCATAAACAAACAGGTAGCCCATCGACAACGGCAGGAGACTCGCCGGGCGCGTGAAGAAGTTGTGCCAGCCGGCATTTTCCATAGCCGGGTCGTCGCCGACCGGCTCCCACGTCTGCCCGTCGTCGCTGGCAAAATGACGGATGCGTTCCACCCGGTCGGCGGCAATGACAAACATATGCCAGCGACCGTGGTCCCAGACGATCACTGGGTCTTTGTACCCCACCACGCGAACGAAGTCGTCCGACGGACGCTCGGCCGCCAGAACGGGCGCCCAACTGGTGGGGTCGAACTTTGACGGGTCATCGGCGTCCGCGAACTTCACGATGGCCCAGCCCGTGTCGAGTTCCGCGCAGCCGTAGAGTCTGTACTTACCTGTGCTTGGGTCGACCCGTAGTGACGGCCGCTCGAATACGGGTACGCCGGCGTCCTCGCGCCGTATGTGATGGATGGGCGTGAATCGCAGTCCGTCTTTACTCTTGAGAATCCGGATTTCGTATCCGCGCCGGCCGCGCGGAGAGTCGCCCTCGCGCATGCGGGCAGCCAGGTAGAAGGTCCCGTCGTCGGCTACCGTTACCGACGGCGCCCCCGCCCACCACTCGGGCTTGTCCTGATCAGGTTCCAACACGACCTGGTAGTGCGACGCTGCCGCGACGACGTCCTGCAATCTCATGGTTTTGCCTCACCTCAGCGAAGTCCGGCCGCTCGCCGCACATGCGGTTGCCAGTCCCGCGCCACAGGGCTGGTGCGGTCCCGCCTCGCGCCACCCAACTACTATGGGCCGACCACGAAGCTTCGACAAGATTGCTCTCGCCCGACCATGCGACTGGCTAGACGGCCTTGGTCCACTTGGCGGGCAGGTATTTACGCTGGCGCCGAAGCATCTCGTCGATGCACCGTTCGACGTCCGGGATGCTGACCGCCACCATGCTGGCCAGGAAGGCTTGGCGAAGCTTGGCACGGTCGCACGTGACGGCTGCTTCGACGGCCAGTTCGTGTTCGTCGAGGACGCGCTGGACGAAGCCCAGCAGCGGTCGCGGCAACGGGCCGAAGGGCAGCGGGCGGACCTCGTTCATGTCGGCGACGCAGGGCAGCTCGAGGTAGGCGTCGTCGGTCATGTTGGTGACGGCGCCGTTGTTGCGCACGTTGATGTAGAACGTCTGGCCCGAGCCGGACCACATGGCTTCGATAATGTCGCTGGCGTGGTCCGGCTTGGTCTCGTCGAGGAACTGCCGGATGGGCTTTCGGCCCGAGGCGAGGGCCCGCATGTCGGCCCAGCAGTCGCGCATCCATTGCTTGCGAACCTCGACCGACCACTTGGCGAGCTTGAGTGCGTTTTTGCGGCTGACGTCGTGGCCCTGGAAGAACGGGACGTACTCCTTGGTGTGGCCGATGCACATGGGTACGTAGCCGATCGCTTCGGTCAGTTGCCACCGCATGGACGCCGAGAGGGCGGCTTTGGCATTGACGTTGCGGGCCGAACGATCCTCCACGGCGGCCTGCCGGACGGTTTGCCTGACCTTGGGCGTGACGTCGCGGCCGTTGTGCGTCATCTCGACGAGCCAGTTGAAGTGGTTGATGCCGCCCGAGCGGATCTTGACGCGGGCGCGTAAGGCGTCGGTGACCTTATCCTCCGACCTGGCCAGACCGGCAGCCACGATGAGTCGATTGTCGAAGTGGGGGTTGTGCGGGCCGTCGCAGATGGCCAGCGACCGCAGGTGTGGGAAGTGGCGCATCATGGCGACGCCCATCGCGGCGGTGGGGTTCACCCAGTTGATGATCCAGGCGTCGGGGCAGAGCTTCTCGACGTCGCGGAGGATGGCGTTCTGGCGGGGCACCTCGCGGAGCGTGCGCATCGTGCCGCCCGGCCCGATGGTGTCGGCCGAGCACATGATCATGCCGTGTCTGGTGCTGATGTCGGCATCGACGCCGCGGAGCTTCACACCCTCGACGGCGAAGGCCAGGACCACGAAGTCGGCGCCGCGCAGGACCTTCTTGCGGTTGGTGCTGGCTTCGAGTTTCAGCGGCACGCCGACCGCGTCGATGGCCCGCTGGGCGATCCTGGTCAGCCAGCCGAGCTTCTTGGCGTCAACGTCGACCAGCGCGAGCGTGCCACTGGTCAGGGCGGGCTTGGTGACCATGCTCCAGATGGTCTGCCTGCCGAAGAACGCGCTGCCGGCGCCAATGAGCACAACCTTCGGCCCCTTCATGGTCTCCTCCCGAGCGTCTTCCGCTTTGGCTGTCGGTCAGTGTCTGACATCGCCTGCCTCTAGCCGACCGTCACAATGGTGTCAAATCCATCGACTTATGGGCGCAGGCCATTCCACTTCGCCGTTGCCTGGTTCACCCGTGGTGCGCGCTCGACGCGGCGACGCCGGTATGGGTACGATAGTAGCCGTGGACTCGATGACGGGTACATCTGGGCGTGCCGCCTGCTGTGACTCACATTGGATGTTGGGCTGGCGTGGCCTGGATACCCGTTGAAACATGTAGGTCACCTGTTGCTCAGGCGGCGCGATGGTTGAGTCGCCGAATCGGAGCAGAACCATGACGGACGTAGCCCTGGTCGGTTGTGCACACATCCATACCCCCAGCTTCGTGAAGAAGCTGAAGGAGCGCAGCGGCGTGAGCGTCAAATCAGTATGGGACCACGACGCACGGCTCGCGAAAAAGATCGCCGACGAACTCGGTGCCGATGCGGTGAGCAACGTCGATGCCGTGTGGCAGGACGATCGCATCCAAGCTGTCGCGATCTGTTCGGAAACCGACCGCCACGAGCCGCTCGTGTTGGCCGCCGCCCGCGCGCGCAAACACATGTTTGTCGAGAAGCCGCTGGGGATGGGTTCCGCCGATGCATTCGCCATGGCCAGGGCGATCGAGGACGCGGGCGTGCTCTTCCAGACGGGCTACTTCATGCGCGGCAATCCGATCCACCTGTTCGTTCGCGAGCAGATTCGCCAGGGCCACTTCGGGCGCATCACCCGCGTGCGGCACTCCAACTGTCACGCGGGCTCGCTCAAGGGCTGGTTCGACGGGGACTATCGCTGGATGGCCGATCCTGCCATCGCCGGCTGCGGCGCCTTCGGCGACCTGGGCACCCACTCGCTGGACATCCTGTTGTGGCTCATGGGCGACGTCGAGCGGGTGGCCGCCGACATCAACGTCTGCACCAGTCGCTACGGCGACTGCGACGAGTTCGGCGAAGGTCTGCTCAAGTTCGACAGCGGCGCGGTCGGCACGCTGGCAGCCGGCTGGGTCGACGTCGCCAATCCCGTCACCATGATCGTCAGCGGCACCGAGGGGCACGCCCACGTGGCCGCCGGTGTGTTGTACTTCCAGAGCGAGCACGTCCCCGGCGCCGACGGCAAGCAGCCGTGGACAGATCTGCCGACCCCGTGGCCGCACGCATTCGATTTGTTTCTCGACGCCGTGACCGACGCCGCCAGCCCGCCCCTGGTAACCGCTCGCGAGGCGGCCATCCGGTCAGCCGTCATGGAGGCCTTCTACACCGCCGCACGCGACCAGAGCTGGGTGGCCCCCAACGTGCCGTCGTAGTGATACTCACTTCGTCGCGAGGCCGAGTCAGTCTGACGTAAGCGCTGAACCGAAACCTAGCTCGGCTCCCACAGGTGAACGTACAGACTGTCGCGCCAACCGTGCGAGACGATGCCCAACCTGCCCGGCGCAAGTTCGATGATCTGTGTGCCGTCGTGATGCTCGAAGTGATCGTCGAGCTGGTAGCGCTTCCAGGTCTGCCCGGCCGGGTCGGCCTTCTTGTAGACAAACAGACGACAGCGGTTGCGATAGGGATAGAAAGGATCGTGCTCACCGACGACGATCTCGTTTTGCCCCTCGCCGTCGAGGTCGGCCACACCGATCGAGTGGGCGCAGCGGACGCGATCGATCGCGTGCATCGGCCACGGCCCTTTCGCCTTGAACCCGGATGGCCACCTCGAACAGCCGGTGGGACCGGCGGCAGCGGTCGAAGTAGGTCGTTCGCGAAGGGAAGCTCTTCAGGCCCAGCCAGTCCGTGAACTCACGACGGTGTTCCCGCAGGAACCGATACTGAGCCGACTTGGACTTTTTCTTTTTGAAGACTGCGGTCATAATTAGGACCGCCATCACCCAGTCCGGAAAGTCCGGCGGTCGTCCGGGGCCCGCCCGTGGGCACTGGCGTTCGGCGGCTCGACACAACGAAATGGCCATCCTGACCAGTGTCGCCAAGCACGTGCCCTCCATGGCACGCGCACGCATGATCTGGATCTCCGCTTGAGGCTATGTGGGTTTTGTCACTACACCAATCATAACCTCCGGAGATCCATGCGTTTACGACACGGAATTCCCGGACGGCCTCAAATAACTTCTATCTCAAGCTTAAGTTAACTCACAAGGAGGCCGTAAAACAGCGCCAGGTCATGAATAATTCACTAGGGGCCTGCCAACAGCCCGCCGCCGGGCATCAGGCCAAGCAGCTCGGCGACCGTTAGCACAAGTCCGCAGCCGGCCAGACACCCGGTCATCTTGCCCAGGCCGCTGCCGGCCGCCGTTCGCGACTCCTCGATGCCGTGCCGCCGCAGCCACGAGGCGATGCCGCCCTCGAAGAGCCCGGCGATCCCGTCGGTGATCGAGTCGCCCACCACGCCGCCCAGAATCGCGCCGATCACCCCGAAGTGCCACCCGCCGATCAGGGCTGGGATGGTCAGCAGCCCCGTATCGATCGCGCCGAAGACCATGTCGGGGACGAGGCGCGAAAGTCGTAGCTGCAAGACAAGCGCTGCCCCCAGCGGCACGACTGCCATCGCCAGCGTCGGCGGGCCCACCCGAGCGGCGTGGGCAAGGACCGCCCATGCCAACAGCGCCAACGCCGCGGAAACCAAAATCATCGCGCCCACCGCCGGGGCTAACCGCTCACCTGGTTCGGAGTCCATCCGATCATCCCCTGTCGCTCGATTGTCGCCTTGCTCTATCTTACCCATTTCAACTTGCGCCATAGTGACTTTTGGGGTATGCTTTTGGTGTCATCGCCACCGAGTATGACGACAGGAGCACGCGATGGACGCCGACCCGCGCGACGCGGCTCATTCGAGCAGATTCTCACGAATGGCCGCCAGGGTCTGTGCAGGCACGCCCAGCGATGCGGTCACCGACTCGATCCCGCCCTTCTGATCGATCGAATCCAGCAGCCTCAGGATCGGCGCCGGGTCGCTAACCTCCGCCGAGAGCAGATAGTCGTCGACGATGTCCTGGCGATCTACGCCCAGGATGGCCAGCAGCACCGCCGAGAAAGCACCCGCCCGATCTTTGCCGGCGCCACAATGAAACAGCAACGGCAATCGGTCGGCGTCTGCCAGCAACGGCAGTCCCTCGCGAAACAACTCGATCCACTGTGCCGATTCGAACACGTTGGCATCGCGGACATCCTTAACCGGCAACAGATGCACCTCGGCGCAGCAGTGTACGCACAGAACGTCGCCGCCGAATAACGGCGATGACAGCAGCCGGTTCCTCATGTCGATGACCGTCTTGATCCGCAGGTTGGCGAACGCCTGGCAGCCTTCACCCGTCAGGGCGTGAAGCGCGGCAGACCGGTAGACCTTGTGCCAACGTACCGTCTTGCCGTCGGCCGCCCCATACCCACCCAAGTCGCGCGCATTCAGGGCGCCGGGCAACTCGACCCAGCGGGTGGGCTCAGCGGGCAGAGATTCTCTGGGGGCGGGGCAGAAGAGGCTCGGATAGCAGCCTCCCGGCCAGACCAACATCAGCATAGCGAACATCAGTCCACCCACCATCAAGGTGGCCAGTATGAACGCGGGCAGAATCAATAAGAACGCCGCGCCGCTCGATCCGCTTGAAGCGAAGCGAGTCACCTGCCTCCTTCGGTCCGCCGAGACTGTCTGCAACCTCACGAGAGGTCCTCGCGCCGCGGACCTAAGCTCGGATTCGACTGGCATCCTGTTGGCAGGATATGGGTGTATCCGCCGTGCCCGTTAGTCGTCGTCTTCGCGATCGTCGCCACCGGCATCGTCATCGTCGTCGTGGTTGTCTTCGCCCTGCTCTTCGTGGACTTTTCCGGTCGGGAAGACGACCAACTCGCGATCTGTCCCGTCGATCCGGGCCTCGACCTCATAGGTCACGACCATCTTTTTTTCGATGGTCAGCTTCGTCTTGGCCGGAAAGTGTTTGGCAACCACCGTGCGGACCGCCGGGGGCAGGTCTTCGACACGGACGGTTTCCTCGGTTTCGATCAACTTTCCCTCGGCCGTAACGGCGGCCCCATGCTGTGTGCTATTCACGACCCACTTGGCCCCGTAGACGAGCACACCGTGCTCTCTTTCGCGCTCCGCTTTGACGATCGTAGCACCACCTGCGAGCTTGAGCAGCGCTGCCCGTGCCGGCTCGGGGACCTGATCGATCGTCAGACCATCCTCGTCGTCGCCTTCGTCCTCAGCTTCTCGGCCGAGCAAGGTGCCGTCGGGCGCCACCTTGATCTCGATTCCCTTGCCGTTCAGGAGGAATTCCGCGTCGTAGATCGTCTTCCCGTTCTTCGTTTCGCGCTCGATTCCCGTGATCTTTGCTCCGGCCGATTCCTTCAGAATGGTTGCCTTGACGGCGGCGGGCACCTGGTCGAGCGTCACCTGCTGCTCGTCCCCCTCGGCCGCCCACGCAGCGAATGCCAGCGCACCTACCACGCCCAGCCCGATCATCGGTAGCAACACCTTGGTTTTTCTCATGACATGCTCCTTATTGGCTCAGTATTGCCCGGATAGCCTCCGCCCACTTCGGCCGCTGGGCAACATGAACGTCATTATGCATCATTATCCGCTCGTATTTGGGTACCACAAGGATGTTCTTGGGCGGTCAGGCGTCTTCCGTGCCTCGTCGGAGCCTCATCGCCTTCTCGCAGACCGTCCAGTCGGGGCCGCAAACGGTGAATCCGCTCCAGGATCGCCTCGAACAAGCGCTTCGGCACCACCGCCTCAGCCGCCCGGAACGTCACGTGGCGTGCGTGGTGCACAACTTTTGCCCGATCTCGATCAGCTTCTGCCCAAGCCCCGGCGCGCCGGCCGACGATGGCTTGGCCAAGGCGGGCTCCCAGGGGCGAGTTCACCCCCTTGGCCGGTCCACAGGTTCACGTCCGATGGCCTCCCCATGCCATCTGAAACAGGTGCAAAAAAAAACGGGAACCGGTCGCGGCGGGCTGCGTCGAAACTGGCAAAGACTCGCTGATGAACTTTTCAGACGCACAGGAGCAAGCCATGAACGCGATGCGAAATGGTTACCGGACTTTGTTTGCCTTTTTGGCGCTGGCGGGTGCGGCGGTGGCTGCCGAAACCGGCCCGCCCACCGGCGGTGAGCTGCGAATCATCGACGACGCGGGTACGCAGGTGGGCGCATGCCCGCTCAAACACACCGACGTCGAGGCCGACATTGCGGGCTTCGTTGGCCGCACTCACGTCCGCCAGACGTTCCACAACCCGTTGGACAGGAAGATCGAAGCCGTCTACGTGTTCCCGCTGCCTCAGGACGCAGCCGTCGACCACATGGTGATGACGGTGGGTGACCGCCGCATCGTCGGTCAGATCAAGCAGCGCGACGAGGCGAGGCAGATCTACGAAGCCGCGCGTCAGGCCGGTCATGTTGCCGGCCTGCTCGATCAGGAGCGGCCCAACATCTTCACGCAGTCGGTGGCTAACATCGAGCCGGGCGTCGAGGTGGTGATCGAAATCGGTTACGTCGAGACGCTCAAGTATGAGGACGGGCTCTTCGAGTACGTCTTCCCGATGGTGGTGGGTCCGCGCTACATCCCGGGCGGCGGCAGCGCCCCGGCGCCGATGACCACCGGCACGCCCACGCCCGAGGTGCCCGACGCGCACCGGATCACTCCACCGGTCACGCCCGAGGGCACGCGGGCGGGTCACGATATCGGCATCACCGTTCGCATCGACGCCGGCACCGAGTTGTTCGACCTGACCAGTGTGCTGCACGACGTCGAGGTGAGCGAGCAGGGCGCGGGTCGCGCGAGCGTCAGGCTCATCGACCAGGCGACGATCCCCAACAAGGATTTCATCCTTCGCTACCGCACCGCCACCGACGAGATCGGCGACGCCGTTCTGCTGCATCAGGACGGTCGCGGCATGTTCTTTACGCTCGTGCTCCAGCCGCCGCGGCGCGTCCTGCCGGGCGAGGCGGTGCCCAAGGAGATGATCTTCGTGATCGATCGCAGCGGGTCGATGAGCGGCTTTCCCATCGAAAAAGCCAAGGAAACGATGCGCCTGTGCATCGAGATGATGAACCCGCGCGATACGTTCAACCTGCTGAGCTTCTCGGGCGGGACGGGGCGCTGCTTCGAGAAGCCCGTGGCCAACACGGCGGAGAGCCGCACGACGGCGCTGAAGTATCTGGCCGATCTGTACGGCTCGGGCGGCACGGAGATGATGAAGGCGATCCAAGCGGCGCTGGAGGGTCAGGACGACCCCGAGCGCGTCCGCATCGTCTGCTTCATGACCGATGGGTACATCGGCAACGATTTCGATATCATCGATGCGGTGCGACGCAACGCGGGTACGGCCAGGGTGTTTGCGTTCGGCATCGGCAACAGCGTGAACCGCTTCCTGCTGGATGGCATGGCCCACGCGGGCCGCGGCGAGGTCGAGTACGTCACGCTCGCCAGCCAGGGCGAGCAGGCGGCCAAGCGCTTTGCCCAGCGCATCAACGCACCGGTGCTGACCGACATCGAGATCGGCTGGGGCGAGTTGTCGGTTAGCGAGGTTTATCCCGCCCGGCTGCCGGACTTGTTCAGCGTCAAGCCGATCATGATTCATGGCCGACTTGGCGAATCCAAGTCGGGTACGATCGTGCTCCGCGGCCAGACAGGCGGTGGGCCCTTTGAGCGACAGATTCGCATTGAGCTGCCGGCGGCGCCGCAGCAGCACGAGGCCGTCGCTTCGCTATGGGCCCGCGCCAAGATCAGTTACCTGATGCACCAGGACATGGCTGCGCTTCAGAGCGGCAACTTCCCCGAGCATCTCAAAGATCAGGTCACGCAACTCGGGCTCGACTACAACCTGATGACACAGTTCACCAGCTTCGTGGCCGTTGAGGAAATGACCGTCACCGTCGGCGGCGAGCCGGTGAGGGTCGACGTGCCCGTCGAGATGCCCGACGGCGTGAGTTACGAGGGGATCTTCGGCTGCAAGGAGGAAGCGGGCAGCAGGGGCAGGATGGCTGGCCGGTTGATCCTGGGGCAGCCTGTGCGCCGGTATGGCGTTGCCCTTAACGAGGTCAAAGCTGCCCGATTGGCCTCTCCAGCGGCGATGCCGATGGACTCGTCACGGGTGGAATTCGATCGCGTCGCCGATGCGGAGAAACCGTCGCCGCAAACAAAGCTCGCCCAAGCGTTGCAGGGCTTGGCGGAGAAAGTCGCCAAGCAGGGCAAGGACGGCAGCCTGAGCGTCGGCAAGCTTCGCGTCATCGATTATCGAGTCGACGTGATGATCTACCTGCGCGACGTGTCGGCCGACACACTGGCCGCGCTGGCCAAGCTCGGCTTCATTCAGAAGGCCGACAGCAAGGCCGTGCGACTGGTCATCGGCTCGATCGATGTGCGAAAGCTGGAGGAACTGGCCAAGCTCGACGCGGTCCTGCGAATTACACCCGTCACCGGTGCATGACGCGCGGCGCTTACGATCGCACCGAACACGGGCCGGATGGGCGGCCGACGCGCTTGCCCGTCCGGCCCTTATTATGCGCTCATGACATCAGCATGTGCGAGCGGAACTCCACCACGCCTTTCACGTCGAGCTTCACACGAAACAGGGCACCGTCGGGCGTGTCGCTGTCGTCCGCGCCGCCGGCGGTCGTGAGGTAGAGTTCATCAAGATCGGCGCCGCCGAACATGACCGATGAAACTTTTTCGACCGGCAGTTCGATCTTTTCGAGCTGCTGCCCCGTCGGCGAGAATTTGTACACACCGAAGCCGCCCCACCTTGCCGACCAGATGTTGCCCTCTGCGTCCAGCGTCATGCCGTCGGGTGTGGCTTCGGCTTCGGAGAGGGTAATCAGCTCGACGCGGTTGGCCAGGTCGCCGGTGTCCTCTTCGTAATCAAACCGGAAGATCCGTCGCGTGGTCGAACACGTCCAGTAGAAACCCCGCCGGTCGGGTGTGAACCCCATGCCGTTGGAGCAGCCGGTACCCCGAAACAGGCAGCGCACCGACCCGTCGGTGTCGACGCGAAACAGGCCGCCGCGTTGGGGATTGTCGGCCATAGTGCCGGCATAGACCCGGCCCTGCGGATCGGCGATGACGTCGTTGAAGCGGTCCATTTCAGCGTCGATGCCGTCGATGAGCACCTCGACCCGCCCGTCGTCGCCCATTCGGCTGATCCGGTCGGCCCCGAACAGCAGCAGGCTGCCGTCCTCCTGGAGCGTAAATCCCCCGACCGGCTCGCCCTGGTAGATCGGTTCATGGCGGTCGGAAACGCGGTCGTAGCGAAAGAGCCGCCCGGCCGGAATGTCGGTCCAGAACAGCACCTGCCGACGTTCGTCCCACAGGGGCCCCTCACCGCAGCGGCAGTGATAGTTGGCCACCATCTCGACCTGATGCTTCGCAGACATCGCTTACCTCCAGTCGGCGGGTACCGCCTTGGGGCCGCATTGTAGTGGCCGTCCGTACGATTCGACCACATGCGTGCCTGACGATGGCCAGCCACATTGGCCGGCTGGTTTTGGCTTCGATTGGGAGCGGGGCGGCCTGAAGACCATTTGCGCCCGGTTGCCAGAGCGGGCGATAGCGGCCAAAATCGCCTCAACGGGGGAGTCGGGGTGAGAGTCTAAGTGGTTGGTAACGCTGGCGCATCAGGAGCTGACCGGGAAGTGGGCGAGCCGGACGATCTCGTCGAGCGATGCCGGCGCGGCGATCCGGAGGCCCTCGAACAGCTCGTTCACGAGCACGGCCCGGCGATTCTAAGGCTTCTGGCGCGCTACGTGGGCGACCTGGGACGGGCTGAGGAGCTGTTCCAGGAGACCTGGGTGCGAGTCAAGTCCGGCCTGAAGCGATTTCGAGGCGAGGCCGAGCTGGGAACCTGGATTTATCGGATTGCCCTGAATCTGGCCCGCGATGATAGGCGGCGTCAGGCGCGGCAGCTTGATTGGCGACGGCTGGCCGCCGAGTCGGTGGCATCCTCGCCGGTGGATCGACTGGCCAAATCGGAGGAGTTGGAGAGGCTTCAACGGGCGATTGACGAATTGCCCGGGCCGCAGCGCGAGGCGTTGGTGCTTTCCAGGCTTGAGGGGATGACGTATCGGCAAATGGCGGAGCTAACCGGTGCTCCGGAGGGCACGTTGCGAAGTCGCGTGCATTGGGCAATGGCGGCCCTCAGGCGGCAACTTGGCGAGGCATAGGCAATGGCGGACGAGCGTGAAGACATCCTGGACGAGCGATCCGAGCGCCTTTTGACCTACCTCGAGGGCGGGTTGGAGCCCGCGCAGCGCGAGGCGTTGGAGAAGCGCCTGGCCGAGCAGCCCGACCTGGCGGCCGAGCTGGAGGCCCTTCGTCGCACCGACCGGTTACTCGGCGAGTTGGGCAAGGTCGATCCGGTGCCGGCCGAACGCGCCGAGCGGGCCGTGTGGTTGGCGGCGGCGCGGATGCGTGAGCAGGCAGGCCGCGCTGGCGGTCGACCGCGCCGGCTGGCTCGTATGCTGGCTGCGGCTGCTGTCCTGCTGGCTGCGGGGGCAGGTTACTTTTTCGGATCGCTGAGAGAACCTCAAGATTCTGTCAAAAAAGAAGTTATAGCACAGGGCTCTCAGCCGCAGGTATTGGAGGGCCGACTTCAGCCGTTGGAGGGATCTGAGGCGGGCAGGGAGGCGTCGGCGGGGGCACTGCTGCCGTGGGGGCAGGCCTTTGTGGCGGACGAGCCCAGCCGCATCGATCTGGGTGACGGCACGCAGTTGGGGCTCGAGCCGGGCGCCGTGGTGAGCATCCTGGCCCCGGATGATGGTCAGCTTCGGTTCCAGGTCAGCGGCGGCCGATGGCATCTGGCCGGTCGCAAGGTGCCTCCTGCCACGGTGGTTGCCGACGGGGGGACGATTCAGACCCAGTCAGGCGAACTTGAGGTGGTCGGCGAGCCGGCTGAGGGGTTCAACGGTGGTGGGTCCGGGCCGGCGGGGATCGCTCTGGCGGTGTTTTCGGGGGTGGTCACGTTGAGCAACCCAGCCGGGCAACTCACGCTGGGAGCCGGGGAGATGGCGACGGCCACGGTGGCCGACAGCCCGGTCAAGCGGATGTGGGAGCCCTCGGTGCAGTCGTGCATCGACGCGTTGAGCCGCTGGTATGGTCTGAGTGTGCTTCAGCAGTACGAGGTGGGTCAGCTCCTTTCGGAGCTTCGACGGGAGCAGGACTGGCTTGTCGCTCCCCATGAGGAGGAGCTGGAGACGCTGCGCGAGCGGATGAGCCGCTTCTGGCTTTCGCAACTCGATAACCACGGGGCCGACGCCCGGCAGTACCTGGAAGACCACGCCCGTTATCGGCAACTGCTGAACGAGTCGCCGTATCGATGGGAGAGCATTCTGGCGCAGGTGGAGGCGATCTTGCCGGCGGCGCAGGTGTCGCGGGCCTGGTCGGACACGCCCGAGCGCGACCGCATGGCCGAGCGACTGGGCGTGACGCCTTCGGTGCTGCGCTACGTCACGCGGCGCTACGAATTGACGGGCGAGCAGTTGATCAGTCTCGATCAGTATCTTCGTGGCGATCGGCCCAGCGGCGAGGCGCTGGCGACCAGCTTCGACGATCTGGTGGCGGCGGTGAACGCAGTGGTTCCGGCCGAGCAGATACGCCGGGCCGACCAACGGGCCGCCCAACAGTTTCATCAGCGCCGCGAGAGGCGCGACGCGCTTTTGGCCCAGCTCTTGCCGCAACTGGACTGGGCCCAGCCTCAGGTTTGGAGCGAACAGGTGCAGCAGTTTGCTCGCCGCGTGCGGTTGACGCTCGGCCAGACCGACCATGCCCGGCGCACGGCTGAGGAGATTACGGCGCTGGCGCTGCCGTACTACCAATCGGCGAGCAGGAAGTTGACGGCACTGGAAGGGCAGATGGCGGTTGCGACCGACCCGGCCGAGAGGCGCCGCATCGAGGCGAGTCGCGATGAATTGGCCAGGCCCATGCGCGCGTGGGCCGATCGGCTGCGCGAGACGCTCGCGCAACTGCCCGCCCTGGAGCAGTTGGAGTTGGCCTACAGGCCAACGGATAGGGACGAGTTTTAGACGGAGAAGTCAGTCCGGGCTTTTCGGTCTGATGTTGTTAAGCTGATGGCGATCCCCCACCCTTTGCATCCGCAAACGATGGGGCACCCGGCGGCGTCGCTCTGTCTGGTTCGGTGAGCCGGTGCAAAGCGCGTCGGGAGCGAACGCGGGCGTTTCGGGGAAAGTCGTATAGTAAATCCGGCAGCGCGGCGCTGTCGGTGGTCCTTCGGCCTCGACCGGGCATCGGCCGGAGGATCTTTTTTTGCGCGTACGCGACACCACTGTGCTCGTACGACGTACGAAACCCCACCCTGTGCATCCGCAAAGGATGGGGCACCCTGTCAGAATCGGGTGTATCGCCTGCGTTTGGGGCGGCTTTGTGACGCGTAGATACTTGACTTGGGGGCTGCGAAAGGAGTAATGAAAGGCTACAGGATCGCGCGTAAAGGCGGGGTTCTCTGGTCCCAGTGGTCTGGTGGGTGCAGGCGGCCTTAACTCTGATCTGTGGGGAACGTGGGCGTAATCGGAGGAACACCGTGGATCTGCTCGGGCTGTTGTTGAAACTTCTGGCCGAGCCGCTGGGCAAGATCCTGCTGAAGGCCTATCTCGGCGAAACGGGCGAAGCGATCGGGGGCGGTCTTCTGGAGGTGGCCAGGGGCAAGCTCAAGGACCATGCGGACCAACGCGAGGCGCAGCGTCAGTTTCAAGGCATTGCCGACCAGATCGTAAAACGCGTTCTGCCGCTGTTCGAGCAGGGCTCCAGGCAGGGCGAGATCCATATCGAATCCGTTGCCGGCGAACTGGCGAACACGCTTGAAGCTCGTATCTCGGCCGAGTTCTTCCTTACGCACGACCTCGACCCGCCGAAGCTGACCGACGCGTTTCGGGCGGCGCGACCTTTGCCGCAGGGACAGTTCAGCGCTGCCGAGGAAGCGCTCTACGATCGCGCGTTGGTCGAGACGGTTCGCTACCTTTGCCAGACTGCGGCGCGACTGCCCAGGTTCCAGGAAGCACTTGCTGCCCGGAGCCTTCAGCAACTCCGGCACATCGACAAGGACGTGGAAGAGACCCTTGAGAGCGTCGGGCGAATCGAGTCGCTCGTGCGATCCCTGGGCGGCGGTGAGCAGTCGCAACGCTATGAGGCCGACTATCGCCAGGCCGTTGTCCGCAACCTGGACTACGTCGAGCTGTTCGGGGCCGACATCTCGCCGGAAGCGAAGCGACATTCGCTTTCGGTCGCCTACATCTCGCTGAGCCTGGCGGCGACGCTGCCGGGCCGCCGAGCCGAGTTGCAGACGCTGCCGGCCGAGGACGTGGTGCGCAGCTTGGGGCCCGATGCGGGCCGCTTGCTGATCCGCGGTGAGGCCGGCAGCGGGAAGAGCACGCTGCTGCGATGGGTGGCGCTGCACGCGGCCGATCCGGATTCGAGCGCATCGGGCGCCGGTGTGAGCCCGCTATATGAGGACTTCAGGCGTCGCGGCAGGCGCCGCGCCGCCCGGATGCGCGACCTTGGCGAGCCGGCCGAGCACGCCGACCTGGCCGACGACTGGCGACGGTGCGTGCCGTTTTTGATCCGCATCCGGGACTGTCCCGGTGGCAGGCTCCCGAAGCCGCAGGACTTTCCGGACTCTGTCGCAAAGGAGATCGGGGGGCCGCCGCCTGAATGGGTGCTATCGGTATTGGATGACGACCGGGCGCTGATCCTCATCGACGGGATCGACGAGGTACCGCATAAGTATCGCGAGTCGGTGGTACGCAAGGATATCGCAGCGCTGGTTGGCGCGTATCCGCGGAATTACTTCGTGATCAGCACGCGCCCCGCGGTGCCCGATAACTGGCTGGCCGATCTGGACTTTCGCGAGGCGGCGATCAACCCCATGAGCGACGTGGATAAGGGTCGCTTCATCGACAAATGGCACGCGGCGGTAGGGCGCGAACTGGAGCGGCAGGGACGCGGGGATGCTAAACTGGCGGCGCTGGCCGAGCAACTGAAGACCATGCTCGACGGCAACCCCTCGCTCTCGCGCCTGGCGGCGAACCCCCTCCTGTGTGCGATGATCTGTGCCCTGCACCGGGACCGCTCGCAGAAACTGCCCGAGAGCCAGGCGGAGCTATGCGAAGCGCTCTGTCACATGCTCTTGCACCGGCGCGAATACGAGAGCGGCCTGGACATCAGCGAATTTCCCGAACCCTATCGCAAGCTCTCATATGAGCAGAAGCGGGCGCTCGTGCAGGAACTGGCGCACTACATGGTCCGCAACGGGGAGACGGTGGTTGAGCGCGAGCAGGCCGACAACATCATCGCTGGGACGTTAGAGCACTTCCCTGGGCACTCGGGGTCGGATGCGGAGGCGGTTTGCGCCTGTCTGGTCGAACGTAGCGGGGTGATCCGAGAGGCCAGACCGGGCGCGATCGACTTTATCCACAATACCATTCGCGACTTTTTGGCGGCCGACCGCTTCGTGGAGGATCGTGACTACGGTTGCCTGGTAAAGCACATGAGGGATGACGCGTGGCGGCCTGTAATTCTGTTTGCGGTGGGCACGAGGACGCGTGGGTTTGCCAGCGAGTTGTTGGGGCGGATGCTCGGTGAATCATCAAAAGCCCCGAAGGGGGCCGCCGGCGCGGCAGCGGCGCGGGGCGGGCAGGTGGCGCCGCTTGCGATTCAGTGCCGAGCGGTTGCCCTTCACCTGGACCCCACGCTCGAACAACGGCTGGCGGCGCTGGCGGACGAGTTGCTGCCGCCGGACAAGATGTCGACGGCCGAAGCGGTGGCCGCCTGCGGTGACTCGGTGGTGCCAATGCTGAGGTATCGAGCCCGCCTGAACGCCCGGCAAGCGGCGGCCAGCGTTCGCGCCCTGCGGTTGATCGGCACGCGTGCGGCCAGGGAGGCGTTGAAGGGTTACGGCGGCGATCGGCGCCGCACCGTTGTGGACGAGCTTGCCCAGGCGATCGACCCGCTTCAGATCGAGATCTACCGCGAGCAGGTGTGCAGGGGCGAGCGCTTGCCGGCGGGCATTGGCCCGCAGGTACGTGATCTGAGCCCGCTGGCGGGGCTGGCAAACCTCAAACAGCTTGACCTGCGCAACACATCGGTGTCGGACATCGGGCCGCTGGCGGGGCTGACAGACCTCCAACAGCTTTCCCTGGGAAGAACATGGGCGGAGTTCTTCGCCTGGGCGGAAGAGCTGGGAAGGCCCCGAGAGTTATACCTGGGGGGACCATCGGTGTCGGACGTCGGGCCGCTGGCGGGGCTGACAAACCTCCAACGGCTCATCCTGTCGGGTACATCGGTGTCGGACGTCGGGCCGCTGGCGGGGCTGACCAACCTCCAAGAGCTTAGCCTGTCGCACACATCGGTGTCGGACGTCGGGCCGCTGACGGGGCTGACAAACCTCCAACGGCTCATCCTGTCGGGTACATCGGTGTCGGACGTCGGGCCGCTGGCGGGGCTGACCAACCTCCAAGAGCTTAGCCTGTCGCACACATCGGTGTCGGACGTCGGGCCGCTGACGGGGCTAACAAACCTGCAAGAGCTTGTCATGTTCCGCACATCGGTGTCGGACCTCGGGCCGCTGGCGGGGCTGACACACCTCCAAAAGCTTAACCTGTCGGGCACATCGGTGTCGGACCTCGGGCCGCTGGGGGGGCTGACCAACCTCCAAGAGCTTTCCCTGTCGCAGACATCGGTCTCGGACGTCGGGCCGCTGGGGGGGCTGACCAACCTCCAAGAGCTTTCCCTGTCGCAGACATCGGTCTCGGACGTCGGGCCGCTGGCGGGGCTGACACACCTCCAAAAGCTTAACCTGTCGGGCACATCAGTGTCGGACCTGGGGCCGCTGGCGGGCCTGACAAAGCTCCAACAGCTTTACCTGACGTACACATCGGTGTCGGACCTCGGGCCGCTGGCGGGGCTGAAGAAGCTAACCATACTCGGTCCCTAGACGCAACGGATCGGGTCGGGTTCGCCCGCGGGCTTGTGAGACGGCGAAGGCGTGCGCCGCATCGGTGCGACAGAGACGGCGCTCGCGGCAAGGGTCGGCGAATGAGCGAGCGCTGGCACACACGTGTCGGATTGAATGAAGACACGCCCGAGTATCCCCCACCCTTTGCGTCCCCAAAAGACGGGGCACCCGCGCGGCTTGGCTTCACCAACCAAGCAAGGGCATGAGGTATCGGACGGCCGGGATCAGCGCGCCGACGATGAGCACGGAGATGATCACTTTCTGGGGTACGTACTTCTGAAGGCGGGCCCCGACCCACATGCCCGCGACGCCGCCCGCTCCGAAGAGTAGACCAAGTCGCCAGTCGGGGTGCACCGCCGCGCTCGCCGAGACAGCCTGAAGTGTCTGCGAGGCCACGACAGCCACCGACGACGTGGCTGCGGTGCAGAAGAGAGTGGCTCCGGCGATCGTGTAGACCGGGAGGCGGAAGCTGCCCACCAGGATCGGGGCGATGAGCGCCCCACCGCCAATGCCGTAGGCCCCGCCTACCAGTCCGACGATGAGGGCCACGATGAATACAACCCACGGGCGGAAGTGATAGACCTGGCCGGCGAAACTGTAAGTCACCTGTCGGATGCTGAGCGCGTGGACCTCGACGCGCGCCGCCGCGCCTGACGGGCGGCTCGGGTGGGGATCGGATACGAGGCTTTGCACCAATCGCAATGCCACTGCAAGCAGGACACATCCTGCGAAGATGCGGAAGCGGAAGGCATCGGGAAGGAGCAGGATCCTGACGGCCAAGCCGATGAGCACGCCCGGCACGGCGCCGGCCACGAGGCTGAGGCCCAACGGCCACAGCATCCGGTGCTCTCGCCAGTAACGCCACACACCCGCGGGCGTTGCGATTACGTTGAACAGGTGGTTCGTGCTGGTCACCGACGGTGAGACAAACCCCAGCACGCTCACCTGGAACGGCAGCAGAAGGAAGGCTCCCGAGACGCCGCCCGTGGAGGTCACAAGCGAGATCGCGAACGCCGCGAGGGGCGGCACCCACGGCTGCACTTCGATTCCAGAAACCGGAAAGTACATCCTGTTCACCTTGCGGCGGCCACCATGGGCTCGTGGCACACGGTTCGTCTGTCGCCCTTCAGCGTACACGCCCGGCGGTGTGGGGCAAGCAGACATGGGGAGGGCCGATGGACCCACCCCTCGGCACGCGACACGTCATGTCCCCGCTGTGGTTCGACTACGCTCACCATCGAAGCCGTTCGGCTGAGCAGTTCGGCACTGAGACTTCGGCGAGCTTAAGTCGAGCCGCTCACTGCCGAAGGGCTCACGCCGAAGTCGTCGAGGCCAGTGGCTCGCGCAGAGGCTTCGGTGCCCGTACCATTACCATGATCGAAATATCTGACGTCTACAAAGAGGCCGAGGCGTCCGGATCGTTGCCGATCTGAACGCCTCGCTGTTTTCTCTTCGCTTCAGATGTCCCGGCCTACGGCTTGGCCGGCGTGCGATGACCGATGTTGCTCTTGACCACGGGGTAGTCCGCCGTGGTCACGCGTCCCGTGCCGTTCAAGTCGCAACGCCCGTCGGTATAATCGCCCATGCAGTTCTTCACCTCGACGTAGTCGGCCGTGGTCACACGACCACTGCCGTCGGCGTCGCCGAACAGCGTGCACACGTCGAAGCTGAACGGCTCCACCGCAAAACCCGCGCCCGGCGCGATCTGATACCACGTCTGGTCCGTCAGCATCGGACCTTGCTCCACCGCTCGCAGCGTCACCCCGTCCGGCTCCACCGAATAGGTAAACGCATCGCCCTCCTCATACCCCCCGCCGAAGATGCTCAACGCCGGCGCCCCGCCGTCCGGCAGCGCGATCGCTCCGTCGAACGTCAGCAACATCACGTTGTTCTGCGTCTTACACAGCGTGCCGTCGGCCACCGGATCACTACCCACCAGCGACGGAACCGCCGACAGGTCCGTCACCACCAGCTTCGGACGCAGCGACGCGTTGGCCGTGTCCAATGCATAAAACTCGTCCTGATTGTGCAGCAGCTCGTTCGTGCACTTGATCAGCCATCCATAGTTGCCCGACCCGGCGTTGATCCACCCCTGAACTCTCGCCGTCACGTCGAAGCTGTACCAGCACGGCGCCGCCGTCGCCGGCTGCTTCGGCGCCGTCGCGTCCGGCACGCCCTCAAAGTCGCCGCCCGGCGTGGTCCACGGAACGTTCCACGTGCTGGTCAGCTCGTTCCAGTCCCGCGTCAGACGGTACGCCCCGTAGAAGCCCGTGCTGCCCTTCACCTGAACCGGGTTGAAGCTGTACAGCCACAGCGTCGCGTTGCTGATCACTGTGCCCGACGGGATGCTCGATACGTCGAACTTCACGATCGTCCGCTGCATCTCCCCAGCGTAGTCGGCGTACCCGGTCACCCGAAGCAGCTCGCTCGTGCCCCGGTTGCGGTCCGGATCGTTGGCGTAGAAGTAGTTGTCCGCGCAGCCCGTGTAGCCGCCCAACCCCTCCTGCAACACCACCTCGCCCAACCGCGCCGCCATCGCCGACGCCACGTTCGACAGAGCCGACTCGTTGGGCACCTCATCGCTGGTCTTGATCCCGAAGTAGTACGTCTGACCCAGTTCCAGACCGTCCACCGTAAGCTGCTCAGCCGAACCGGCCGCCTGCGGCGAGGGTACACCCGCCACCGGGGTAGCCGCCGCCCATGTGCCCTCCGTGATCGCCGACTCGCTGTACCGCACGTCGTAACCGACCGCCGTGCCGGTCATGTCGTCGTCCCCCGGCGCCGTCCAGCTCAGATCCACCGCACCCGACTCGGTGCTGGTTACAGCCGTCAGGTCCACGATCGCCGCCGGCGGAGTCACGTCCGGTGGCGTGGTCGTCTCGCCGACCACGTTGGACAGACCCGAGATGTTGCCCCCCTCGTCTCGCGTCTTGATCGCAAAGAAGTACGTCGTCGACGAACTCAGCCCCGCCACCGTCAGGTACTCCGTCAAGCCCGCTGTCTGAGGCGCCGGTACACCGGCCACCTGTGTGGCTGTCGACCAGGTCGCCTCCGTGATGACACTCTCGGCGTATCGCACGTCGTACGCCGTCGCCCGACCGCTGTCCCAGTCGTCGCCCGGAGCCGTCCACGTCAGGTCGATCGTCGTCGCGTCCGGGTTCAACGCCGCCAGATCCACAATCGGGGCCGGCGCCGTCGTGTCCGGCGCTGGAGGCGGCGTCACCGCCAGCTCGATCGACTCGGTCCGAGGAACCCTCGCCCCGCCCGTCGTGATGGTATACGTCGTCGGACTGGCCGTGATGTACTGCTCGTCGGTCTGGTCGATCGTCCAGCCTGCCCCGTCGTATTCCTTCCACTTATACGTCACCCTGAACGCCGCCCCGCTGGCCAGATCCTCCGGGTTGTCCAGCGTCACCGTGATGTGGTTGATCCCCTTGTCCAGGTAGGCCATCGCACCCTTGTTGTGCTCGAACACCGTCGTGATCGACAGGTCGCTTACTCCCGCGTCGGTGATCGATCCGTCGGCCTGAAGCTCAACCTTCACCCAGTACCCGAACGTCGCGTACACCTGCCCGCCCAGGTTCAGACCCTCCAGAAGCGTGGTGCCCGTCGCCGAGTTCTCCCACACCTGCGTCCAGCTCGTCCCGTTGGTCGAGACGTAGATCCGGTTGACGTCCCCGCTGTCGTGCCGCACGAACGAGCCGTCCACCCACGCATCCGTCAGGTAGAACGGACTGTCCAGGTAAAACACCGCCTCCGCCGGCGCGTCCACCGCCGCCACGTGCAGGTCCGGCGTGAGGGCATCGTCGTTATACGTGGCGATGTTGCTGGAACTGGCCAGACACGCCTGGTACCCCGCGCTGCGGAAGTCCGGCGCCAGAACGTACGTGCCGTTCGACCAGCGACGGTACGTCGCCTTGGTCCCCGCAATCGCCGCGTCGACCAGCCCGTACGGCTCCCAGTACGGCCAGTTCACATAGTCCTTCCAGTCGTGCTGGCACTCGTGGTGGTACGGCGGGTCGACGCCCGGCACACTGTCGGCGTTGGTCACCGCCGGCGGGTGCTGGCCAGGCCACGCCTCCCACGTCCGCGCGAACGCCTCGCCCATCCGAACGTCCATGTCCATCGAGTGGGCCGTGCTCGCACCGCCCACCCCGCCGTCGCTCCAACTGTGCATCGCGCTGGCGTACCAGACCGGGTCGTCGCCACACAGCAAAAAGCCCGGACACGCACGACCCTCCCCCACCGCGTTGAGCATCAGACTCTCGTCCGCGTCGTACTGCGCGCAACTGGTCACCGCCGGGGGCACCGCTCGGTTGTAGGTGTACATCGTCGTCATCGTGCAGAACGCATGCCACGCCCCGTCGTAATGCGCCTCGTAGATCCAGTGACCCGGAAGGCCGATCACCCGCGTGCCGATCCCGAACGAGCCGTGGTCCTCGATCGCCTGGAGGACCTCGCAACTGGCGTTGGCGTGACGACCGCACAGCGCCCACCCGAATACGTTCAGGTTGCTGACCACGTCGGACATGTTGGGGGGCTGGTCGGCCCAGTGGTAGTACCGACGCTTGAAGTTGTTGTAGCTGTTGATCGCCCGCTGCTCGTTGGTCGTCGGCTCGACGACCCCAGCCGGCGTGTAGGACTTGTAGAACGTCGCGCCCAGCGTGCTGCGGTTGCGGCAGTCCGCCACCCGGTCGTTCACGACCCACGGGTTGTGAACCACCACCGGCTCGACGGGGGGCATGGTGGTGCCGTCGGCCACGTTCGACAAAGCTGACACGTTTGCCGGCTCGGCGTAGTCGGCTGTCTTGATCGCGAAGTAGTACGTGGTATCAGGATCCAGGCCCGTGACCGTAAACTGGTCGGTCATCCCCGGGTCAGACGGGGTTGGCTCGCCGATGCACTGTGTGGCCAAATCCCAGTTGGGATCGTCGATCGTGCTGGTGGAATAACGGATGTCATAGCTGGCCGTTCCTGCGGTGCCTTGATCGGCCGGTGCCGTCCACGTGAGGTAGGCGGCATGGATGTGCATGGCTGCTACCTGTAAGTCGTCCACGGCAAGAGGTGGTAACAGATCTGCCTCCAACGTGGTGGTACTGGCCACATTGGACAGGGCCGACCAATTCGGTACTTCATCCCTGGTCTTGATGGCAAAGTAGTAGGTCTGACTGGGCGTCAGGCCGTGAATGGAAATTGATTCGAGACCGCCGGCGCTCTGTGGTGCAGACGTGGACACCGAAACAGCGGACGCAAAGTTGCCCTCGTCGATCGGCGAGGTCGAGTAGCGCAGGTCGTACTCGGTAGCCGTACCGGTGCTGCCATCGTCGCCGGGCGCCGTCCACGCCAGATCCACGTAGTTGGGCTTGGTATCCGCCACGTTCAGATCCGCGACGGCAGAGGGAGGCACGGTGTCTAATGGATCAGTCGTGCCGCTGGCCACGTTCGAGAGAACGCTGACCGTGCCGATGGCGTCGATGCACTTCATGGCGAAGTAGTAGGTCGTTTCCGGATCCAGATCGTTAACCACGAGGCTCTCGGCCTCGCCAGGATTGGCGGGGACGGGCTCGCCATCGACCTGGGTAGCCAGATCCCAGTTGCCCTCGTCGATCGTGCTGGTGGAATAGCGGATGTCATAACTGGCGACCGGCCCGGGGGGTACGGCCGAGGGCGCCGTCCACGTCAGGTCGAGCTTGAACCAATCGGGGTTGCCGACCGCCAGATCGGTCACCGGGTTCGGATCGCCGTGGGGTAGGTACTCGATGAACAGCGTCGGCTGAAAGTCCGGGCCGACGGTATTCTCGCTGAGGTAGGCCGTGTAGTTGCCGACGGTGTCTATGCAGAAGCCGTAGTTGGGCGTACCGTCAGCCCAGAGGCCGACGAACTCGGTCACGTCCATCACGACGAACCCGTCGTAGCTGGGGTTGTTACCGTCCGGGAGAGGGTCGGTGTAGGCGTACGTGGTTCGTCCGACTGTTTCGGCGCTGCTGTCCTTGGCCGGGGTAAAGTAATCGTTGCCGGCCCAGGAGGCCAGCGGGCCGTGGTTGGGGTCCGACTGGGGCACGCCGTCGGCGTCCTGGTAGGCATCGGTGTTCAGGCCGGCCGGGTGCGCCGCGGTGACGCCGGGAGCGGCCGGCGGCAGGCCGGGGTAATCGCCGTAGTCGCCGCTCTTGTTGCCCTCGGCCCAGTCAAAGGATGTTACGTAACCGGTGTTGGTAAAGCCTGAATTGCCGGCGGGGTAATAGATTCGCAACTCGCTCCGTACGACCGATCCGCCCAGAAAGCCCGGCAGCGACAGGACGTCGAACTTGAACAGCGCCGGCACGCCCTGCTTCGTGAGCGCCAGTGCGCCGGTGTTCTTGTACAGGTTCTGCTGAGCCCATCCGGTGTCGATGTAGAGGTCGGCATCGATAGCCGCGTCCGGGCCGCTGTAGACGGTGATGGTGGCGCCGCTGATCGCGTTCTGGAACGTGGCATCCAACCCGCGGGTTACGGACAGGTCGGCATCGCGCTTAAGCGCTACGATGTCCGCGAGACATGGATTGCATGCTGCAACTGAAGCAACACCCACCAGGAGACTGATTATGGACCTCATGTTGGTCCCTCCTTCTGAGAACGGGCGCAAATTGACCAGACAGGATACTTGCCGAAGATGCACAAGGTATGGTTTCCCCTCACATCGTGCCTCCACCCATGATGATACACGACAGGGTTGTCAACCACAAGGTGAGCCGGGGGCGATAACGGGTCGATTGGGGGGGCTTGGCGGACGGCGTGCGGCGGTAGTATGGGCGGCGTGTATCGCCTATGAGGCCGGGAGTCTATGGCACAGAGAAGGTAATGCGGAACCCGTTTGCCGCAAGCGTGGCCGGGGCGGGGATGGACGCCGTTTGGGTCTGAGGTTCAACGAGAGCGCGCCTCAGCAGCGTCTCTCTCGTCTCCCTTAGCAACGTGCTGAATCGAGGCCACTTGGCGCCTCGGACGTCGTCCACTCCTGCCTATCGCCGCCGCCTCACCGCTGCTAGACCACCCAGGGCTAGGAAGCAGAGTGTGGCCGGTTCGGGAACGTAGGCGACACGGAACCCGTGGTTGGCGGCTACTATATCCGGGGAGTAGAAGTTGTCCGACGACGCGTGCAGGTAGGAGCTACTGAGATCGAACGAGCCGCCACGCGTCCCGCGGCGATACCCCCCAAAAACATAAAAGAGCGTCTCATTCCACTCCCACACGTTTCCACCCTGGTCGAACGTCCCGTAGGGGCTGTCGGAGTTCTCATGGGCGCCCACCTCGGTCCGCCAGTATGGGCTGTCGATGGTGTAGTCGTCATTCTTGCATGTGGCGTTGTGGCCCGGATCGGGGTCGACCAGATCGTCGCTGACGGGGACGTAGGGGAAGTTGCTGTGCGTCGGGTAGTCATAGTACCCCGGCCCTCCGAAAATTGTGTCGGGATCGTAGTACGCGGCCTTGTACCATTCGTCTTCGGTAGGTATCACCCACGTGGCGTCCGCCTTGCGGGTGATACTCGTGTTCGTCGGGTATGTCACGCCGTTGAGGAAATACGCCCCGTCCTCGGTCGTCGTCAGGTCCTGCGCGCCGATCAGCTGGCCGTTCTGCAGCCAGTTGCTAAACCGGCAAGCGTCCCAGAAGGTCACAAAGTTCACCGGCCTATTCGCCCATTCGGAGGCCACGCTGTATTGGTAGCTTCCAGAAGAACCCGTCTGCTTGATGTTGCAGCCGTAGGAATTCAACGCTGTATCCATGTTCGGGTTGTACAAGCCGTGCGTGTCCGTGGCCGCCACGGCGTTGAGGAACTCAGTGTACTGACCGGCCGTCACCTCGTACTTACCGATGTTGTACGTGTAATCCACCGCTCCGCAGATGCGGTCCGGTCCATAGCCGCCGTAGCTCTCGCCCGCCCACTCCCCGGCGTTCCCCGGATTGCCCACGGGGACGGTCTCCACGTTCATCGCCAACGCGCCGGAGACACCGGCCAGAACCATTCCTGTCGCTGCAACGATCGTCAGATACCTGCCCATTTTTGCATGCTCCTTGAAAAAAAAGAGATCCCTTGCCAGGATGGCCGGTTTGCTCGGCCGAACGCGGCGCACAAAAAAAGAGAGCGCGCACCACTACGCATCTCTCTCCCGTCGAACTGCTGTTGTGCTGGAAAGGCGAAGGGGAAGGTTGCCCGTTTCCTTCGCCCTCCAGACGACACATGCAAAATAGCTCTGCGCCCCCCGTCTGTCAAGCCGCTTTCTCGCGGCAATCGGACCTTTTGCTCGACGAGCCGGCGCCTGATTGTGAAGGGAGAAGACCCTCGCTTACGGTAGGACGGGGGCGATTTCTCGGTAGGTGCTTGGGTCTGTCAAGGTTCCAGGGCCTGGGCGGGACGGAACGGCCGAACGACCGAATGAGCCAGCCAACGATCGACGAAGCAAGTGACCGACGGATCGAGTGATTTCGCGTAACGGCGACGGTGTGCCGGTGCGACCCGGTGGCCGTCGGATCTGAGACCGCCAGTATATCGACCAGGCGGCCGAACAGCCGGCCAAGACGGAGAGCTTCATGCCGGGCACGTGGCGGCACATCGTGGACAACACCGACCCGGCGCAAGACATCCGGGCGTTCCGGGAAGCCTGTGGCCAGGTGCCGGATGCATTGACACGTTGGGCGTATCAGCGTTTCGCCGACGGATGTGGCGGCGGTAGGATGATCGAGTGGCGCGAGAGCGCATGGAGTTCTGCGACGCGACCTCAGGATGGCAGTGGTTCTTTGCTGTGAGCCCCGACGGCAAGCGCGCGTTGCTTGCCGGTGACGAGGATAAGCACAAGCAGTACCTATACGACCTGCACACCGGCGAGTGCACCGTACTCGAGGGCGTTACGAGCAACTTCCACGGTATTGCGCCGACGTGGCGAAGCGCGGGCGAGATCACAGCGGTCGTCGTCGCCGGCGACGAGCGGGGCTCGGCGAGCCGCAACGAGCTGGTGCTGATCAAGCTGGGCGACGACGGCAAGCCGACTTCTTCGCGCTGTCTGAGTCGCGACTGGCCGAACGAGTGGGTGGAGGGTTGGTTCGAGGTGAAAAAGCCCGCGTCGCAGCCGGCGACGCAACCGGCTGGATGAACGCGTCTGCTCGTGTGGCCTCGCCGCCGGCGGCTACATGGTGCTTTGCATATAGTCGAGCGTCTGGGGGATTACTTCAGTTGCTGCCATACCGAGCTTGAGGCGCTTGGTGCAACGGGAGGGGTGTCGTTGGCCGGCTGATCTGCCATGGGGGCCGACCGCGCGTGGAGTGTGCCGGACCCTGGGGGAGCAGCGAGGGTGCTTCGGACCCTGGGCGACATTCAGGAACGGACGCCCTCGAGCCGGCCGGCTTGCGGGTACTGTCGCACAGGCTTTGAGCACATAAGTCCTTGTAAACAAAAGCTTTGTGGATGATCTGCCTGCTGGGGTCAGCTCGCATGCGCTGTAGCTCTGCAAAAAATCGGAAACGCTGTATCGTGTTGTGAAAAAACGACTTATGTAAATCCGATGAAGTTTTTCAAAAAATTTTTCAAATTTGATGTTCACTTTTGCCCGCGAAAGCCACTCACAGGTAGTGAAAGTCGAAATCGTCGACGCGAGACAACCATGAATTGCAGCCGTATCCAACCGCTACTGGCTGAGTGCGTCTGCCCGGCCAGCCGAGCCCCGGCGGTCCGCTGGCAGGCCGTCGTCTGGCATGTGGGAACGTGTCCGACCTGTGCTGTCCAGGCCGCCAAGATGCGGCGGGCCATGCGGCTGGTGCAGAACACGCCCGAAGTCTTGACCGGGGCTGGGCGGGTCAGTCTCGAGGGAGTATACGCATGAGGCGTATCGCACTCATTGTGATCGTCGCTATCGTTGGCTTCGCGGGGCTTGCCTTCTGGCAAGTGGGCCATCGTCGTCCGGCGCAACAGAAGGATGGCTCGTCGGCATTGGTTGAGTCGCCCACGAGCGCATCGCACGTATCCGACGCCAAAACCGGGGTATGTGGCATTCCTTCGACTCTCGGAAGTGACGATCAAAACCAACAGGAAGCCGCCAGCCTAGATGTCGCGGCGATAGCATCGATTGCGAAAACGGCTGCTGAAGCGGGCGCCGTCGCTCTGGAAGGTGATGAGCGGGCCATGCATGTGATTGAGTACACACTGCAGATCAAGGCGGCCCAGTTTGCTCAGGCTTCGGCGATGAGCAAGTGGCCCGACTATGAAGACGTGCGCGAGCAGTTGCTCCAAGAGCTGTCTGGATAGTATCCGTTAGAAAGCCTCTCGACACAGGGGCTTATTGACAAGCTGGTCGTGTTTCGCGAGGAATTCTGGCGCAAAGGGGGCAATGCTTCGCCTTCCGCCTGGAAAGCGGGATACAAGTCCAGGCTGCTTGCTGAAATAGCGACTCAAGGGGCTGAGGCTAATTCCGCTATTATTAACGAATATGTCGAAACGCTGCAAAGCGTCACTCCTCTGTTTCAGTTAGACCTGTCCACGAACGAGACGGTTGCCAACGAAGATGTGCAGCAGATGATCAAGGATCTGCGTCTGGAACAGTTTGATCAAATCAAGAAAGAGATCGCCAACGGTAGAACGCCCGAGTACTGCGATTTCGTTTGCGGAGATGATCTGATCTACTTGCTTCAGGCGCCGCCGCCCCATAATCGGCAGTCCGTCGAGGTTCTGGAATACCTTCAGGCCATGAGCCGCGAAAAGGGCTGGACCATCTGGCTGGATATCCTGAACCGGATTGAACCAGGCCTTCGTGGCCCAGGAGTTGGAGTCGGGTTTAATATCTCTGTGCCTGACAGCTACGAGTCGGAGAAGGAAGTCGCATACATCAACCGCCTGCCTTCGTTCAGGGGGCCGGCTGATCGGAAAGTTAAGCTGTTAGAAGAGTCGGAACCATGACAAGATAGTCGGGGCACTCCGGTTGAGTAAAGAAGGTGATCGAGCAATCAACGGTGGACCTCAGGTTCGACAGAAGTGTTCGCTCGAAGCTGGGCAAGCCACGTTGAACCAAGGAAAGGAGGTTTCGCACCAGCACTGGCGGAGTGTCCGCATGGATGCAGTATATCTGTAATGCTTCACGAACTTGGTGGCACGTAACTCAACGGTATTCGTAAGAAAGGAGCTGGACGCATGATTAATTTCACTGGCTTCGCCGCACCCGTAATAGGCGCTGCCGTCCTCGGGGCTGCCTGTGCTTCGTGTATTACTTGCAGCAATTGCGTCTGTAATCAATGCGCTTCGTGTGACAACTGCACCTGTAATTCATGCCCTGGAAACAAGGAGAGTTCAACCAACCACGTCAGGGACCAGAACCATACGAACCTGCAGATAGGCAATTATAATACTGGCAAGCAATCTGCCATTGACAATGCCAACTAACACTACAGCGCCGCTTAGGCTCAAGTGATTGGGCGGCGTGCGCCGATGAAGTCTTCCAAGCAACTATTACTGGAGGACTTACGGCATGGACGCAGAACAGATCAGTGCGCTGGGGAACCGGCTGGTGGATTTCTTGGTTGAGGTGGACGATTGTTTCGGGCGCAGTGAACCCCGAGAGCACCTGCGGAGCTACGTCAGCGGGCAACTGTTGGACCTGCATCGCAAG
>Ga0307376_10000112_pt1 | contig 119559 bp, 100 predicted proteins | sample TR2MG_FD_202536 | JGI IMG/M metagenome (GOLD analysis project Ga0307376, IMG submission 202536) | Soil microbial communities from Risofladan, Vaasa, Finland - TR-2 | ecosystem: Environmental > Terrestrial > Soil > Coastal area > Acid sulfate soil | place: Finland: Risofladan, Vaasa...
CATTTTATGTTCATAAGTAATTATTCTGGATTAACGTCTTAAGCAATAGTAAGGTTAATCTTATTGTTGATACACCAAGGATTTCATGTAACAGCTCCGATGGTCTGATATTCCGGGCTAAAGCCCTGAGAGAATGACTGATTACTAACCCCGAACTTAAGTCCGGGGTTAGAAGGAGATACATCGAATAATCTGGGTCTTAAGTCCTGGGTTAGGGAACAACTTAGAAACCAGGGTTTTAGCTTAAAACTATACTGTTGATACAACCAGGGTTTTATAGAACATCACCGATGTCTTAGTGTTAGGATCTTATGCCTGGAGTTAGGGAATAGCTTTAAAATCAAGACTTCCTCTATTAAGAATACTGTTATTAAGACAAGGAATATTTGGAGCAATAACGTAGTATTATCTTCCGGGCTTCTTTTTAAGTGGTTGATTACTAATTCTATGTTAAGACTTATAGATCATAGCTTTGCATAACCACGGCTTTTAAGCCGTGGATTGAGAACCAATAACATAACGGGCTTTAGCCCATAACATTAAAAATATGCCATATGTTAAAAACTGGCTCCATTGTGTATGAGGCACTAAGAACAGGGCCCAATTTCTGCTGGGCGATACAAAGTTTAAAGTAATAGATCACATCCGCACAAATGCTAAATCAAAGGGTGTTTATATTGACTTTATAAATGGTTATACTGAACATATTCATTGCTTGTTATCCCTTGATCATGATCAGTCACTATCGAAAGTTATGCAACTAATTAAGGGAGAGTCCTCTTTTTGGATAAATAAAAATTCATTGATGGGCCATAAATTCGAATGGGCTGAGGAATATTTTGCTGTTTCAGTAAGTGAATCACATCTTCCAAGAGTAAGGGAGTACATTAAAAATCAAGAGGAACATCATAGAAAAAAGACATGGGAAGATGAGTCTGATGAACTTATGAAGACGTATGGTTTTGATAAGTTCCCGGGCTAAAGCCCCAATCATCTTAGCTTTGCATAACCACGGCTTAAAAGCCGTGGTTAATGATAATGATTACCAGATCAGACTTCATTTTATGTTCATAAGTAATTATTCTGGATTAACGTCTTAAGCAATAGTAAGGTTAATCTTATTGTTGATACACCAAGGATTTCATGTAACAGCTCCGATGGTCTGATATTCCGGGCTAAAGCCCTTATGAGTTACTGATCTCTAACCCCGGACTTAAGTCCGGGGTTAGGGGAAGTGACTAACAGACAGGAAGTTAGCTTAACTACTGCCTTCGATAACCACGGCTTTTAAGCCGTGGTATGCGAACCAATAACATAACGGGCTTTAGCCCATAACTTTAATAATATGCCAAATGTAAAAAACTTGCCCCCTGTCCGACAGCTGACGGATCAGGATAACGCCCTTCTTAAATAAAAATCCCCGGAAGACAATTAGCTGTCTCCCGGGGCGGGGTCTCTGGTCAGGATGACCATCTGTTCATTACGAACGAGACAAAATAGCACGAAACGCAGCAAGACGTGCTTGAAAAATCAGATGGTTCTAAATAATAGTCACCTCTAAAGATTCATCAACAAACCAAATACTAATTCTAACTTGTGTTAAATAAAAAACCTTGTTTTAACTGCTGACATTAACTTGACATTACAATTTTAAAAAACTCCGGGGACAGAAAAATGCATAACCAGTATGTTATACAACATGTTTTGCTAATTTGTTTCTATAACATACGATCTTCTTAATAGACTATACCTGATATAGGTTCCTTCATCACGGATCTCTTTAACAATCCTTTTAATACTTCTCTCACTTATCTCAAACCTATCAGCCAGGTTGGCAGGTGTTCCGGTGCTTTTTAACTTCGCAAGTTTTACAATACGGACTTTTAAAGTCTCTCGCTGAAACTTGTTCATTTTTGACAGAATAATTATTGTACTGAACGATCACATTAACTTTAAAACTAAACAAAAAATATCAAAATCTAAAATATTTTTGCAATTATTTTAGATATTCCCTGGAAATGAGTTATAATGTTCATTTCTTTTGCTCCTCCAAGAGAAATCCAGTAACCGCTAAGGTCTAAAAAGGTATTTTCATCCGACTATTTGCTTTGGGGTAAAATCATCTTCCGAGAAGCCACAAAACCTTACCTATCCGGTGAGGATAATAAAATAATACTTTCCACTTACTAGTACAATGGTAGCGCTTCTTCATAAAACTGACCGTCGGAAAAAGATCTCCTAACAGGTATAAAAATTTGCGATGAACGCCGGGGATTTCACTGATTTTATGGCGGTAGGCACTTGGTTTGTCAAGTGGCGGATTATTTTTAGGACTTTTTAGAAAGAAGATGAATTTATTGATCGAATCGGGATCATACCAACCTTTGATAAAATCATCTATCCATCCGGGAAATGTTACTCCCCACAGATCCCTTAACGGTTCAAGATGCCAGGCAAGGATCTCCGACATTCCTGCTTGCGATGCATATGTGAGCAGGTCATGGTTTATTATCTCATTACGGTGCTTACTGATAAGAACAACAAGATCGGTATATAACCTGAGCTGTGATTCATTATTCATCTCATGTAAATAGAGATGCTTGATGAGATAAAGGAAAAAGATCTGCGGTGGAGGAATAGAGACCTTTTCCCCCTTTATCTCAATCTCATAGCTGTTATCATATAACATTCTGGTTAGTCCATTTTTTCTGGTCCCGAACAGCTCATGGTGTATCTCTACAGAGGTCCCGTTTTTAATAAGCGACGGCAGATGTTTGCCTGTATCGGCAATAATGAATTTATGAAAAACTGATTTAACTGGAAGTGATACAAAACCGTTGCTGATGAGTATCTCTCTTGCCTTAATACATTGGTTGCGGCTAATCAGTATATCAACATCGGACATTTGTCGCAGCCCTTCATTGCCGTAAACAGTTAGCTCCATGGCAAGTCCTTTCAGAAGTACAGTACTGATCTTCTCCTTATTCAACAATGGTAAAACCTCACCCAAAGACTCTGTATTAAAAGCATTCCGGCTAAGGCTGCGCATAAGTGTTCCTCTGAGATATGTAATCACCTCCTCCGGTATCCCGTTTAGAAGATTATTTCTCTCGAGGTTATGATAAACCAGAGCTGCCACACCATGGGCATTAGCCAGAGAGCTGAAATAATTCCAGTCGTCAACTACAGCTACAAGATCCCTGATTTTAATAATCTGCTCATCACTGAACTCCAGCCTGCATAATCCAAGCAGGAGGTTCTCTTCGTCCGTTATCTTTACCTCGCTGTTCATGAGCTAAACCTGCTGCTCTGTTTCGTAAACATCGTGAAATATAACCCGCCTCTCTTCATCAACTCATCGTGTGTGCCTGTTTCGGCTATGGCTCCTTTATCGAGAACAATTATCCTGTCGGCCAGGGTAACATTTGTAAGACGGTGACTAATGATAATAGATGTGCGGCCTTTAACTATCTCCCTGAACCGGCTGAAAATCTCATGTTCCGAATCAGCATCAAGGGCACTCGATGGTTCATCAAGGATCAATACCGGGGCGTCCCTGAAGAGAGATCTTGACAGAGCAATTTTCTGCCACTCTCCCCAGCTAAGCTCGCGACTATCGTCAAACAGTGTTCCTATGACTGTATCATAACCCTTTGTAAGACTGGTAATTAATTCATGAACCCCGACTATTGATGCCGATGCTTTAATTCTCTCTTCCGGGTCTCTTTCATCAATATTACCCATATGAATATTCTCTCCTGCAGTGAGATTGTATAACATAAAATCCTGAAAAACAACAGAAAAAAACTTCCTGTACTCTTCCGGATCAATATGTCTGATATCACTATTATCATACTTTATAGTACCTGAATCGGGGTCGTAAAGCCTGCATAACAGTCTTACAAATGTACTTTTACCTGCTCCGTTTGGTCCGACCAGTGCAATTATCTCTCCCTTGTTTATCTCAAATGAGATATCATTTATTGTTTTGAAATTATTTCCGGGATATGTGAAGGAGAGGTTTTTCACAACAATATTTTTTTTCAGAGGAGAGGGAATCACTACAGGTTCTTTAGCTATGACCTTTTCTTTCAGATTAAGAAATTCAAAGGTGTCACCGATGAAGAGGCTGTCTTCATATAGCCCTGCCAATGAACCGAACAGATCTTTTATATAGATCATACCCTGTCTGAAAGCCAGCAGAAACATTGCCATCTGGCCGAGCGATAGGTTACCTCCGATTGTTTGGCGTGCAATAAACAATAGTGCAATTAAAAGGGCAGAAGCTTTAAAAAGGTTCGATATAAGTTCTATTAATGTTCTTTTCCTTATAATATTGATCTCTTCCTCTTTTTGTTTAAGGAATGATTTTTTAAACAGACTGATGAAATAATTTCCCAGTCCGAACAGCCTGAGTTCCCTGGAAGGTCTGTCGCCTGTTAGCAGCCAGTTAAAATATGCCGATTTTCTTGCTTCCGGTGTCTGCTGTCTTTGAAAATTATATAGGATATCGGCATAATGGAGCCGTAACCATATACCCGGTATGTTTGCAACCAGGAGAAGCACTGCAAGTGTCCAGTGAAGCGTTGTTATAAGACTGGCCATAAGCAATAGAGAGAGAAGTCCTCTCAGCATGGCAACAAGGTTATTGAGGATGCTGTTGGGACGCCAGGGCGCTTCTCTTGATGCACGTGTCAGACAATCGAAATATTCAGGACGCTCAAAATTGATCAGGTCAAGTTTTATTGCTTTTGAATGAAGAAGTCCATACATGTAAACCTCAAGCTTAAGCGATTGTTTCTTACGGACATAGTTACTGAAATCTGATGCGGCTTCATCGAGAAAATAGACAATTACGACAGCAATTATCATCCACAAAATATTATTAAAAGGGATCCCCGAATCTGTTGAGGTGGCTTTTGTAATACTATCTATTAGAACTTTCAGAAGCCAGACCAGTGCCAGGGGCATGAAGCTACGGAGAACCGATAATACGATATTGGCAAATGCCCATCCCGGGGCACTCTGCCACACAAGTCTTATGGATTTTCTGAATAGATTTATTTTCTCTCTCATTTAAACCTTTTCCATAAAAGCAAACCTATCACCCTTATTCTGTTATAAAAATATTTTGGTTTAGAATTTAATCTTATATCAGCTTTGACTGGATTTTCCCCGGTTGTCTCCGCACCTACTATCCTTCCTGCAATCTTGTCGATCATTACAGGATTATCGGCATAAGCATTACTATCGCCCCTGGCGATAAAACTGGTTATGCCATTAATAATTATTGATTTAACCAAACGGTGTACTATCAATCCGTCTTCCCTCCGTATTGCAATTATCTCACCCGGCCGAGGCACCCCTTTCAGATTTATTGGTTCAATAAGTATCAATGAACCCGGTTTTATACAAGAATACATACTATATCCACTAGCTTTGATCCTGATGGTTTTTCCTTCGGAGAGTAATGTTAACCCGATATTTTTTACAATGTTATGACTGTAATTACTCATTTTCAAAGATATGATCAATGATACTTCTGCCGGGTTTGAATTGAAGTCTGACAGTTGGAATAGTCCCGCACATAATTGATACGGACCCCAGAAGTCTTGCAATGATGTCGGAGCCCCAGTTATGTTGAATACAGTTAGCCATAACGAGACTGACAGCTGCGGCTCCTCTCACGGGCATCAGCTTATTTGCAATACCATGGTCAATAATGAAGATCTTATTTAGGGGTGACTCCTTTGGTTCATCATAGTTATAAACTGGAGTATTAAACATCATGTAACCACTTGCAGTCTTTCTTAAAATTAGCCTGTCATCATGAATAACCTTTGCTCCGGAATTTTCCCAGAGGGTTGCCATTGTGGACTTACCTTTTCCTGAAATACCGCTAAAGAGATATCCATGACCTACATTATTTACGCCGGAGGCGTGTATCATTATGTCGCCATGTATAACTGTAAGGTAATAGAGTATTAACCCATCGAGAGGATATTCCATAGGATCAACCTCTTTTCCTGCCCCATTAATCCAGAGATTCCACTCCCTGGTTGTAAGCGAAAACTTCAATATTGCTTTTTTTTCAGTTGGGGATAGAGGGAATATTGTCTTGATAAAGAGGTCGGAGCGATGCTTTATTATACTCCAGAAATCCATGTTGTTCTGTATCCGGAGACCGTTTATCTCTTCGAAATATGGAGCATGAAAAACCATTTCCGCATTCTCCGGGAGATCAAATGGCCCGGAATGAATTCGTATCAGGATATCCGACCGGATTTCTTTGGTGATATTCTTTAGAAAGCGGGCTGAAGGTATAAGCTCCGGACTATTAGCAGATGCTTCAAACCTGATATTATACCCTGCAATATTTAAATTGTAATTTCTCATTTTTTTCTACTTTTTATACCCCCCTGCCCCCCTAAAGGGGGGTTAATACTGATTATTATAGAATAGTCTGCCGGGCAATTAATAAAGTATTTAATAAACTTAATAAATTTAATTTTTAGGTTTCCAAAATTCTCTTTACATACACAGCATTAACCCCCCTTTAGGGGGGCCGGGGGGGCAAAAATCCCCAGGCATATTTATTCTGTCTTGCAGGCTAAGTTTTAAAAAACGCAATTTATAATCAATTTATAATCAGATACTTACTCATATTTTCAATGAAAGAGAAAACATCTTCTGCTGCTGTTGTCTTGTTAATATCATATTCTGTAGTTACGGCATTAATTATTTTTTCAACACTCCTTTTCCCATTTATATGTTCCCAGATAAACGCACCAGTCTCATTAAGAGTATAAACGCTGTTCATATCCGCTATGTTATTAGTAATAGGAACAAGAACATATTCATTTCCTGTTTTTCTGGTAACTATTGATGGAGAATGGGAAAGTATTGATGTCAAACCTGCCATAGTATTTAATTCTAAATCAAATGTATCAAATTTTATGTTTCCTTTTCTTAACTTCGCAAAAATTTAATTATGCGCACAAAAGGAAAGGGAAAACAGAAGTCTGGCAACTCAAGGGAGATACTTACCAGACAGATACTTGATACATTGACAAAAAGCCAGGAACAGGGTTTCAACTATAAGCAGGTCGCAAAGCGTCTTAATATTACTGATTCTACTAATAAACAGTTGGTATCAGATATATTAAGGGAGCTCACTAAGCAGGGTGGGGTACAGGAGATATATCATGGAAAATACAGGGTGAAGCAGAGCAGAGGTTATATCACCGGCACTGTTGATCTGACCCGCATGGGTTACGGATTCATAACAACAGACGAAATTGAAGAGGATGTTTTTGTTACTGCAAGGAACTTGAAGACTGCTCTTCACGGAGATAAGGTTAAGGTATGGCTTTATGCCAGGAGAAAAGGAGCACGTCCGGAAGGGGAGGTTGTGGAGATAATTGAAAGATGGCGGACCTCATTTGTAGGAACAGTTGAGATCATGCCCAATTTTGCATTTCTTATTCCCGATAACAAAAATATGCCCTTTGACCTGTATATCCCATCATCAAAACTTAATGGGGCGCTTCAAGGACAGAAAGCTGTCGCTAAGGTGGTTGACTGGGATCCTAAATCAAAAAATCCTGTGGCTGAGATTATCAATGTTCTTGGTTATCCTGGTCTGCACGAGACAGAGATCCATGCTATTCTTGCAGAATTTGAGCTGCCTTATGATTTTACTGATGAAGTGGAATCTGACGCTGAGAAGATACCAGTTAAGATCACTGAAGCCGATGTTAAGGCTCGTCGTGATTTCAGGCAGATTCCAACATTCACTATTGATCCGGCTGATGCCCGCGATTTTGATGATGCCCTTTCTCTCAAGCAGCTTGATAATGGAAACCGGGAAGTAGGGGTTCATATTGCCGATGTTACACACTATGTAAAAAATGGGTCATTAGTGGAAGAGGAGGCAAAACAGAGAGCCACATCTATATACCTTGTTGACAGGGTAGTGCCCATGCTACCCAAACGACTTTCTAATCATATCTGTTCGCTTAATCCTGCTGAAGATAAGCTTACTTATTCGGCTGTTTTTGAGATGAATGATAAATCGGAGGTTATCAATGAATGGTTTGGAAGAACGATCATCAATTCTGATAAAAGATTTTCTTATAATGAGGCTCAGCAGGTAATTGATACCGGAGATGGAGATATGAAGGAGCAGGTGCTTCTCCTTCACAGGCTGGCACAGCAGCTACGCACAAAAAGATTTGCTACAGGAGCTTTTGCTTTTGAGAAGATTGAAGTGAAGTTTGAGCTTGATGAGGCAGGCAAGCCTTTGGGAATAAAATTCCGTGAGATGGGTACAGCAAATCAGCTGGTTGAAGAGTTTATGCTTCTGGCCAATAAATGCGTTGCAGAATATATCGGGAAAAAACTCAAAGGTAAAACTTTTGTTTATCGTATTCATGATAAACCGAATCCGGAGAAAATTAGCAACTTCGCACATTTTATAACTCGTTTCGGCTATAAGCTTATTCAGGATGAAAAAACGTCTCTTCCCAAGGCGATGAATAAGTTATTGCACTCCGTCGCTGGTAAGAAAGAGCAGAATATTGTTGAAACACTCGCTCTTCGGTCAATGGCCAAAGCGGTCTATTCAACTGACAATATTGGTCATTACGGTTTGTCTTTTAAACATTACACACACTTTACCTCGCCAATACGTCGTTATCCTGATATGATGGTACACAGGCTTTTATCGGCTTATCTTGCGGAGGAAAATCCTGGAGCCAAGGATAAGATACAGAAATTATGCGACCACTCATCAAAAATGGAAAAACTTGCATCTGAGGCAGAAAGAGCATCAGTTAAGTACAAACAGGTTGAATATATGAGTGATAAAACCGGACAAGAATTTGAAGGTGTTATCTCAGGGGTTACCGAATGGGGCATATATGTGGAAATTGTTGAAAACCAATGTGAAGGGATGATCCATATTCGCGAGCTTGCAGGTGATTTTTATGAATATGATGAAGAGAATTATTGTATCAAAGGACGGTCAACTGGGAAAGTATATACCCTCGGCGATCGTGTTAATATTGAGGTTGTGAAGGCTGATCTTCAGAAGAAACAGCTCGATTACAGGTTGGTGTGATCTTGTTCAATAACGCTCAGTAACTCCTTCACCGCATCTTTCTCGGGTATGTTTTTTAGTACAGGAGTTGTGCCCCTGTAAATATGTACCTTACCATCGGATGCTCCGACATATCCATAGTCTGCACCGGCCATCTCACCCGGACCATTTACAATACATCCCATGACAGCTATCTTTAGCCCTTTAAGATGACCAGTAGCATCTTTCACCTTTCTTACTGCCTCCTGAAGATTGAATTTTGTACGACCGCATGTAGGACACGACAGATACAAAACTCGTGTGATGCGTGTTTCGGTGCACTGCAGTATAGAAAAGGCAAGAGCTGTTACTTCCCTTATATCAATTCCTCCGATGTTAGTAACTGAAATACCTGAAACTCTTTTATCAATTACATATCGGCCAAGAAGAGAAGAAGCTTTGATCTGTAGCTCTTCAATATCGCTTTCACGAAAGACTGGATTAAGTACAATATGATGATTCAGGTTGTTTTCTTCAAGTGAATTAAGAAAGATATCGGGAGCATACAGCTCTTTATCAGGATTAAATGTGAAGATGACAAGAGTCGTGGCAGGATCTGGGTTTTTAAGATATTCAATATTGAAATGTGAGCCGATAAGTAAAATATTGAGCTTCTCTGATCTGAATGTGCTTTCATGAAATGTCTCAGGAGAAAACAATGGGAATATCTTTTCATTGTTACGGTGATCAAACCATTTTTTATAGGGAAGAACCAATAAAACATCTTCAGGAATATTCTCCGGACATCCTGAAGCTATTATCATATCTGCTGCGCCATCACTTCTTTTTATCTCTCCGGTTTTTGCATTCACACTATACCCTGCGTCTTTATATACGTCAGCATCTATTTGCGGGTATGATGTCATATTTGCAATTACCAGCGGGCCATTTATTCTCTTAAGAATTTCAGGTTTTGAAGAAGGAGATTTAAAATTGACTGTTTTCTCCGGCTTTCTTTTTGAAGTTTTTCTCTGGTAGTATGTGGCAAGTTTTATTGCCACAGGTATCTCTTTTTCAGGGTCCTCTGATAAGGATACTCTTATTGTATCGCCAATTCCTTCAGATAGCAAGCTCCCTATACCTGAAGCTGACCTAACCCTTCCATCTTCACCCTCGCCAGCTTCAGTCACACCCAGATGAAGAGGATATGACAATCCTTCTTTTTGCATCAACATGACAAGCATCCGGGTAGCTTCTATCATTATTGCAGTGTCGGATGATTTCATTGAGAAGACAATATCATTGAAGTTTTCTCCCTGGAAAATTTTAATAAACTCCAAAGCAGAAGAGACCATTCCTGATGTAGTATTACCGAAACGGGTCATAATACGGTCGGAGAGTGACCCATGATTAATGCCAATACGGATAACAGTTTTATTCTCACGGCAGATATTTATAAGAGGGAGCAGTTTTGTATGGATCCTCTCAACCTCTTCGTTATATTCCTTATCTGTAAGTTCCTGTTTTTCGAAGGAGGCTCTTTTATCTGCATAGTTACCCGGGTTGATCCTCACTTTTTCAACAATCCGTGCGGCTGTCTCTGCGGCAATAGGATTGAAATGTATATCAGCGATCAGTGGTGTGTCGAATCCGGCTTTTCGTAACTCTTTTTTTATTAAAGCCAGGTTTTCTGCCTCCCTGGTCCCCTGTGCTGTAAGTCGTACATAGTCGGCTCCTGCCTTTATTATCCTTATGCACTGTGCAACAGATGCTTCAGTGTTGAGAGTATCTGTGTTTGTCATCGATTGGATACGGATCGGGTTATCTCCACCAAGGGGGATGGAGCCGATGGAGATTACTGAGGAAATATATGGTGTTCCAATTATAACTTTTGTCATTAATCGCTAAATTAAATTCCTCTTCCTGCGGAGATCTTTAAAATCACTCTCGTTCCCATTCTGCCCCATCCTTAAGATCCTTTAAGGTAATTCCGGCATTCTTCAGTTCATTCCGTATCTTATCAGATGTTGGCCAGTCTTTATTATGTTTAGCTGCCTGTCTTAAATCAATAATAATCTTCATCAGATCATCTGTCATTTTCTCATCATCCGTTCCTGTTGTTTCATCCGTTAAGCCCAGAATCTCAAAGACAAATATGTTATAAAGTTCTTTTAATGATTCAAGTCCCTGGGAGTCAGTTTTCTCGCTACCGTCAACAACAGAATTAATAAACCGTACTCCCTCAAACAGATGCGAAAGCAGGATGGGGCTATTCAGATCATCATCAAGTGCCTCATAGCATTTTGCTTTCAGCTTGCCTACGTCAATTGTTGAATCCGGTGATGGCTTGAGTTTTTTAAGAGTCTCTATTGCCTTCAACAGTTTTTGTAGTCCTTTCTCTGCGGCCTGAAGTGCTTCATTGGAAAAATCAACAGTGCTGCGATAGTGTGCCTGAAGGATAAAGAACCTTACGGTCATGGGGCTGTAAGGTTGTTGTAACACAGGATGATCGCCGCTGAAGAGCTGATCGAGCGTAATAAAGTTACCAAGTGAACGGGCCATCTTTTGGCCATTGATTGTGATCATATTATTATGCATCCAGTATTTAACCGGCTCTTTTCCCAGTGCTGCTGTCGATTGTGCAATCTCACATTCGTGATGTGGGAACTGAAGGTCCAGACCACCACCATGGATATCGAACTCATCGCCAAGGTATTTTGTGCTCATGGCTGAGCATTCGAGGTGCCACCCGGGGAACCCAATACTCCATGGCGATGACCACCTCATAAGATGTTCGGATGAGGCTTTTTTCCAGAGTGCAAAATCGAATGAGTTCCGTTTTTCATCCTGACCTTCAAGAGACCGGGTATTGCTCTGGAGCTCTTCCAGAACACGGCCTGACAGTATGCCGTAATTATATTTTTCGTTGTATTTTGAAAGGTCAAAATATACAGACCCATTCACTTCATAGCCAAAGCCATTTGTCAGTATCTTCTTTATAATCTCCTGTTGTTCAATTATATGACCACTTGCTCTCGGTTCAATGGACGGTTGCAGGGTATTTAGCTGTTCCAGGTTCCGGTGATAAGTATTCATATATTTCTGTACAACCTCCATCGGTTCAAGATGCTCCTGCCGGGCTTTTTTCGAAATTCTGTCTTCACCCTCTCCTGCTGTCTCATCTTCGAGGTGTCCTACATCGGTGATATTCCTTACATACCTGACTTTATAACCCAGATGAATAAGATACCGGTTAAGAATATCAAAAATTACTGCCGGCCGGGCATGACCAAGATGCGCATCACTGTAAGCAGTAGGCCCGCAGACATATAAACCTACAAATGGAGGATGAAGCGGTTTGAAGAGTTCTTTCTTCTTCGACAGGCTGTTAAAAATGAAAAGTTTGTTTTGCATTATTAAGATGTTTGGTATGACAAAAGTAAGGTAAAAATTAAATTTTGTGTTTATGCTATTAACGAATATGGCTCCGATCTAAATATTTATTGCCCCCAAATCCCCTAAAGGGGGCTTGATCAATTGGTTAATTAAGAATAATTGATTAAATTTAATACATCGCTGTATAAAATTATTTTGGAATGAGTAAACGAGTTATTGAAAGAAATATGTTCTATGGAGCAAGTAAAAATATATTTCTCCGTGCTATAGAACTAAGGAATAATATGGCATTAGCTGAGAAATTGTTATGGAAAGAACTTAAAAGAAAAGAGATTTTCAATGCCAGGTTTAAGAGGCAACACCCAATAGATATTTTTGTTGTTGATTTTTACTGTCATAAACATAAACTGGCAATTGAAGTAGATGGTGAGATTCATTTAAAAGAAGAAGTGCAGGAATATGATGATAGTAGATCTCATGATATTGAAAAACTTGGTATTAAGATATTGAGATTCACAAATAAGGAAGTCATTGAGAATATTGAAATGGTGAAACAACGTATACTTCAGGAAATCAGTTTTTAAAGCCCCCTTCAGGGGGTTTGGGGGCAAAAAGAAAGGGAGACAAAACCTTGGTTAAAAATGAGAGTCTGCCCCTTTTGAGATAGCTTTTTTAGAGCAAAAAACATGGAGTTTTAGCATAGTTAATTCAGAAAAATGGGTGTCTATTAAACAAAATGTGGATTTTTATGTTTATCATATGAACGAGGATTTTTTTTGTATTTACAAAAATCATTTTTACCTTTGATCCCACAAATCAAATATTCCTTCCTTAACAGGGTGTTTGATTTTTATTAAGAAGGGTGAAGAGATTAGGCTCTATGAAACCCTGGCAACCAATCCTGCAGTTTTGGAAAACGGTGCCAAAACCTAATCCCGGAAAGACGGGAGATGATAAAAATTTGACACAGAAATAATGAATTCGATTCATCCGATACACAACAACTTCCTTATGCCGCTCATGCCTATGTGCATGTGCCGGTAAGAGCTTTGATTTGTAACCTGACATTTTCTAAGTTAACCGCCGGAGGTCTTGATGAGATACACGGATCTGTCTATCCGGTATTTTGTAAAAATTTAAATTAAGTAAAATGAAAAATAATAAGATAAAATTTGAAACCCTGCAGGTGCATGCAGGTCATCATCCCGATAAAGAAACATTATCACGGGCAGTACCTCTTTATCAAACTTCGTCATATGTTTTTAAAAATGCAAAGCATGCTGCCGATCTGTTCGATCTGACAGAGTGGGGAAATATTTATACACGAATAAATAATCCCACAACCGATGTTTTCGAAAAGCGTATTGCTGCTCTTGAAGGTGGCGTTGCATCGCTTGCTGTCTCTTCAGGACATGCAGCACAGTTCATCGCTCTAACAACTATTCTGAGAAAGGGAAAAAACTTCATTAGTTCACCTTTCCTTTATGGAGGAACTCATAATCAGTTTAAGGTTACGTTCGCAAACTTTGGTATTGAAACCAGATTTGCGAAAGATCTAAATCCTGATTCATTTGAAAAATTGATTGACAGCAATACAAAAGCCATATATGTTGAAACAATTGGTAATCCAGGTTTTAATATCCCCGATTTTACTGCTCTTTCATCAATTGCTGTTAAGCATGGACTGCCGTTGGTTGTCGATAATACATTTGGTGCAGGTGGTTATCTGTGTCGTCCTATTGAGTATGGGGCCAATATTGTTGTAGAATCGGCAACAAAATGGATAGGCGGACACGGTACCAGCATAGGAGGAGTAATAACCGATGCAGGTAATTTTAACTGGAATAATGGAAAATTTCCTGTCTTTACCGAGCCGGCAGAGGGATATCATGGATTTGTCTTCGGGGAGAAGTTTTCTCAGACTTCTCCTTCAGGTAATATTGCTTTTATAGTTAAGGCAAGGGTTGAAGGATTGAGAGACCTTGGTCCGGCAATCAGTCCTTTTAACTCTTTTCTCCTTCTTCAGGGACTTGAAACCCTTTCATTGCGTATGGAGCGGCATGTTCAGAATACACTTGCACTGGCAAAATGGCTTGAAGCACATCCCGGAGTAGAGAAGGTAAACTATCCGGGATTGTCAGGTAGCCCATATAATAAACTGGCAAAAAAATATCTCCCCAGAGGAGCCGGAGGGGTCCTTAGTTTTGTTCTTAAAGCAAAAAAATCAAGAGCAGTACGGCTTGTGGAACACTTTGAATTAGTGAGTCACCTGGCAAATGTTGGTGATGCCAAAACACTTATTATTCAACCCTCAACTACTACTCATTCACAACTTTCTGCTGAAGAACAGCTTGCTGTGGGGATTGAGCCAGGCCTCTTCAGGGTCTCAGTAGGGATTGAACATATCGATGATATAATAAATGATTTTGAACAGGCATTCAGGCAGGTTTTATAAGAAATTTACTAAAAAACAATCTTAATGACACAAGAAAAATTAAGAATAGGATTATTCGGATACGGATGCGTTGGACAGGGCCTGCATGATGTACTGAACAGTAGCAAAGGGTTTAAGGCTGATATTGTTAAGATATGCGTTAAAGACCGAACTAAAAAGAGAAGGATACCGATGTCGAATTTCACTTTCGATAAGTATGAAATTCTTAATGATGTTTCTATCAATCTTGTCGTCGAGCTAATTGATGATGCAGATGAAGCATTTCATATAGTAACAACTGCGATGAAGAGCGGGAAGAATGTTGTAACTGCCAACAAGATGATGGTTGCAAAGCATTTTAAGGAGCTTGTTGACATGCAGGGAAAATATAAGGTTTCACTTCTATATGAAGCTTCAGCCGGAGCAAGTATTCCCATCATAAGAAACCTTGAAGAATATTATGATAATGAACTGCTCCACTCTTTGCGTGGCATTTTGAACGGCACCACAAATTATATCCTGACAAAGATGCACAATGAAGGTATCCCTTATTCAGAAGCTCTGAAAGAGGCTCAGGAAAAGGGTTATGCAGAATCAGACCCGACTCTTGATGTAGAAGGCTTTGATGCCAAATATAAGCTATGTATTATTACAGGTCATGCTTACGGACTCTTCCTGTCACCAGATGATGTTTTCCATTATGGCATCAGTAAAATTTCAAAATTCGATATCCGGTATGCCAAAGAAAAGGGATATAAGATCAAACTCGTATCTTATGTCGGAAAGACAAATGAAGATACAATAACAAGTTTTGTGCTTCCTCGATTCATTTCGTCTGATAAATATCTCTATAGCGTAGATAATGAGTATAATGGGGTAATTACCGAAGCAGCTTTTGCAGACAAACAATTTTTCTGTGGTAAAGGAGCAGGGGGACATGCTACAGGAAGTGCTGTACTTTCCGATATATCAGCAAACTCCTATGGATACAGGTATGAATACAAAAAGTTTCAGCAGGGAACAGTATCAAATTATACCCGCGACCACAAACTGGAGATATACTTAAGGTATAAAGATGAAAAGGATAAGGAATTATTTGGATTTGAGGAAGTGTCGGAATACTTTAGCGGAAGATTTTATAAGTATGTAATAGGAGTTGTTAATCTTGAAAAACTTTTCGCTCTTCAGGAACAACTTCGCACGATGGATGTTTTTATAGTAAATACGGGAAGAAAAGGGATTGAGTAATGAAGAATTCTCTTGAAGTTATTATTAGCAAAAAGATATTGATCCTCGATGGTGCAATGGGGACAATGATCCAGAAACATAAGCTTACGGAGAGTGATTACCGGGGCGATGAGTTTAAGGATCATCCAATGTTGCAGAAGGGGAATAATGATCTTTTATCCCTGACTAAACCTGAGATAATAAAAGAAATTCATAGGGAGTATCTCACAGCAGGAGCAGATATAATTACAACAAATACGTTTAATTCCAACAGGATATCCATGTCTGATTATGGCATGGAGAGCCTTGTTTATAATATTAATCTTCATGCTGCAAAACTGGCTTCTGAAGCAATAGCTGAATTTGAAAAAGATGCTGATGCCGGAGAGCATTTTGTAGCAGGTACTCTAGGACCCACTAATCGGACAGCTTCAATGTCATCGGATGTTAATGACCCCGGTGCCCGGGCGGTCAATTTTGATGATTTGGTTAGAGCATATTTTGAACAGGCTGAAGGACTGATAGATGGAGGAGTGGATATCTTGATGGTTGAAACAATATTTGATGTTCTTAACTGTAAAGCTGCCCTCTTTGCTATTGATTCTGTTTTTGAGAAAAAAAATGTACGGCTGCCGGTAATGGTATCAGGTACAATTACTGATGCCAGCGGAAGAACCTTAACCGGTCAGACACTCGAAGCATTCATGGTATCCGTTTCACACTTTCCTCTCCTGAGTATAGGCCTGAATTGTGCCCTCGGAGCAGAACAGTTACGTCCGTTTGTTGAGGAATTATCAACGAAATCAGGATTTTATGTTTCGGTGCATCCTAATGCCGGTCTGCCAAATCAGTTTGGGGAATATGATCAGTCGGCTCTGTTCATGGCTTCCATTGTTGAAGACTTTATGAGGGAGGGATGGGTTAATATAATAGGAGGTTGCTGTGGCACAACTCCTCTTCACATTCAGAAAATCGCAGAGGCATCAAAACAATATAAACCAAGAGTTATACCTGAAATTACTAAATATACAAGACTTAGTGGATTGGAGGTTTTAGCAATAACCCCTGAAACCAATTTTGTGAATATTGGTGAACGTACTAACGTATCAGGATCGAAAAAGTTTGCAAGATTGATAAGAGAGGAAAAATATGATGAGGCGTTGGCAATTGCAAGGAATCAGGTTGAGGGAGGAGCGCAGATAATTGATATTTGCATGGATGAGGCTATGCTTGATTCAGAAAAAGCAATGGTAAAGTTTGTAAATCTTATTATGGCAGAACCGGATATCTCAAAGCTACCGCTGATGATTGATTCATCATGTTGGAATACAATTGAATTAGCATTGAAATGTATCCAGGGCAAATCGGTAGTGAACTCTATCAGTCTGAAGGAGGGGGAAGAGATATTCTTGTCTCATGCTCATAAAATAAGGAAATATGGTGCCGCAGCAGTCGTAATGTTATTTGATGAAACAGGTCAGTCCGATAGCTTTGAAAAAAGGATTAGTGTAGCCGAACGCTCTTATCGGCTGTTAGTGGATAAGCTCGGATTTCCACCTGAGGATATTATTTTCGACCCCAATGTGTTGGCAGTTGCTACAGGGATAGATGAACATAACAACTATGCTGTTAATTTCCTCAGGGCAACTGAATGGATCAAGCAGAACCTTCCATATGCCAGGGTTAGCGGTGGGATAAGCAACCTCTCATTTTCATTCAGGGGTACTGACATAGTACGGGAAGCAATGCACTCGGTATTCCTTTACCATGCTATTAAAGCAGGACTTGACATGGGGATTGTAAATCCTGGTATGTTGCAGGTTTACAGCGAAATAGAGCCAGCCCTGCTTCAGCTTACAGAAGATGTGATCCTTAACCGAAGAAAGGATTCTACGGAAAGACTGGTGAAATTTGCCGAGGGTATAAAGAATGAAGGGAAGAAGGTGGAGAAAGAAGATGCATGGCGCCAGCTTCCTGTTATCGAAAGAATAAAACATTCTCTTATAAGGGGTCTGGATGAATTTATTGAGCAGGATGTTGAAGAGGCAAGGCCTCTCTTTGGCCGTTCAATTGAATTAATTGAAGGACCGCTAATGGTAGGAATGAACGAGGTGGGAGATCTTTTCGGATCAGGAAAGATGTTCCTTCCGCAGGTGGTTAAGAGTGCAAGAGTAATGAAAAAGGCTGTCTCGAAACTGGGACCATATATAGAAGCAGAGAGCGAAGGAGAAGAGAAAAAAATTGCCGGTAAGGTCCTTCTTGCAACTGTAAAAGGTGACGTTCATGATATCGGAAAAAATATTGTTGGAGTTGTATTGTCGTGTAATAACTACGAGATAATCGATCTGGGAGTTATGGTCCCGGCTGAAAAAATAATTGATACAGCTATAAAGGAAAATGCTGACATTATAGGATTAAGCGGTTTAATTACCCCATCACTTGAAGAGATGGTACATGTCGCAGCAGAAATGGAGCGGAGAAAAATCACACTTCCACTGCTGATCGGAGGAGCAACAACTTCGGAGATACATGCTGCTGTGAAGGTTGCCCCTGCCTATTCTAATGCAGTTATTCATGTTAAGGATGCATCAAAAGCAGCCGGGGTTCTCTCTGCTCTGCTTCAGAAAGATAATAGTACCTATGTCTCGGAGATAAGGGCTAAGTATAATAAGATGAGGGATGAGCATAGCTCCCGCCAGGCTGAGAAGAATCTTCTGTCATTAAGTCAGGCAAGAAAGAATAAATATGTTACCAACTGGCAAACTATTGAACTTCATGAGCCGTTAATACCCGGTCTGCATATCCTGGATGAATTAGATTTGAACGAGCTTGCTGGATATATCGACTGGACTTTCTTTTTCTTTGCATGGAAGTTATCGGGCAGATACCCGGCCATCTTCAGCGATCCGGTAAAGGGTGCCGAGGCGAAGAAATTATTTGATGATGCGCAGTTTTATCTGAAGGAGGTTATTGACAAGAAGCTTCTGGCAGCAAAGGCAGTGTTTGGATTATTTCCTGCAGTTTCGGAAGGAGATGATGTAAAAGTTTTTTCGGATAAAAATAAAAAGGAGGTTAAATCGGTTTTCAGGTTTTTAAGGAACCAGGAGTCAAAAGAGAGCGGGGTTCCAAATCTCTCACTTTCTGATTATATAGCTCCTGCTAATACCGGATTATCTGATAATATTGGAGCCTTTGTAGTAACAACTGCGCTAAATAATGAAGCACTTGAAGAATACAAGGATGATGATTATGCAACAATAATGATAAGGATACTGAGCGATCGTCTTGCTGAAGCAGCTGCGGAGTGGCTTCATGAAAAGATACGAAAGGATTATTGGGGTTATGCAGTTCAGGAGGATCTTCCTATTGAGGAGTTGTTAAAAACAAAGTATAAAGGGATTAGACCGGCACCGGGTTATCCTGCATGTCCGGACCACACAGAAAAACAAGTATTATTTGATCTACTGGGAGCAGAAAAATTAATTGGAGCAAAGCTTACGGAAAACTATGCAATGGTACCTGCGGCATCAGTAAGTGGTTACATCTTTTCACACCCGGGATCAGCCTATTTTAATATTGGGAAGATTGGTACTGACCAGCTGAAAGATTATGCATTTAGGAAGAATATGACTATTGATGAAGCGGCCAAATGGCTTGCTCCTAACTTATGATATTGATATAATGAGTGTTATAGATAAGATTAAAAATGCCGATGGGCCCCTGTTCACTTTTGAATTGCTACCGCCACTTAAAGGGCATAGCATTGAAAGAACTTATGCTGCAATTGACAGGCTTGTTGAATTCAATCCTGCCTATATTAATTTTACCTCGCATCGGAATGAGACAACATATAGGGAGAGGCCCGACGGGCTTCTTGAGAAAAGGGTTGTCCGTATAAGGCCGGGAACGATTGCATTAGCTGCAGCAGTAAAATACAAGTACAATATAACGGTTGTTCCGCATATACTTTGTGGTGGATTCTCTAAAGAAGAGACTGAGAATGTTCTTATTGAAATGAACTTTCTTGGTATTGATGATGTCCTTGCGCTGAGAGGTGACCCGCAGAAGGGAAGCCGTCGTTTTATTCCCGAGAAGGAGGGCCACACACATACCTTTGAGCTGGTAAAGCAGATTACCGGCATGAACAGTGGAAAGTATCTTGAAGAGTCGCTTGTAGATACCTCTCCAACAAATTTTTGCATTGGTGTTGCCGGTTATCCTGAAAAACATTTTGAGGCACCCAACAGGCAGGTTGATCTTGAAAACCTTAAACATAAGGCTGAATCAGGAGCAAGCTATATTGTTACACAGATGTTTTTTGATAACCGTAAGTTTTGCAGGTTCAGGGATGAATGCAGAAAGACAGGGATAACTGTCCCTATCATTGCAGGTATAAAACCAATATCTTCCATGAACGATATCAAACTACTACCACAGGCTTTTCATATAGATCTTCCAAATGACCTTGTTTCGGCGTTGCATAAATGTCAAAGCGACAAGGAGGTACGCGAGGTTGGTATTGACTGGGCAACCATGCAATCGAAAGAGCTTATTAAAGAGGGCGTACCCGGTATTCACTATTATACACTGGGACGATCGGATAATATTGCGAGGATCGTTAAGGCTTCATTTTAGATTTTAAATTCCTTCTTGATTTTATCTACATAATCCAGTTTCTCCCATGCAAAGAATTCAACTTTTTTGAGATAAACTTTTTTGCCGTTATTTTTTATATCTTTTGGTTTGCTGCCTGGCACTTCATAATATACTTCTACATTTCCAAAGGAATGATCACGACCAAAATGGCCATAGGAAGCTGTTGGCAGGAATATTGGGTTCTTCAGTCCGAAACGCTGAATAATAGAGTACGGACGCATATCGAATAGTTTTTCAATCTTCAAAGCAATTTCTCCGTCTGAGAGCAGCTTGCCTTTACTATCTTTTATTTTCCCTGTACCATATGTATTAACAAATAAACCAACAGGTTGGGCAACACCAATAGCGTAAGCTACCTGTATCAAAGCCTGATCACAAACTCCGGCTGCCACAAGGTTTTTTGCGATATGACGAGCTGCATATGCAGCTGATCTGTCTACTTTTGAAGAATCCTTACCTGAGAATGCACCTCCTCCGTGAGCTCCATGTCCACCGTAAGTGTCAACAATGATTTTACGGCCAGTGAGACCTGTATCGCCATGAGGACCTCCGATTACAAACTTACCCGTGGGATTGACAAGAAGTTTAATGTTGTTGTTAAACAGCTTCTGAATTCTTACGGGAAGTGTTTTTTTAACCCTTGGAATAAGGATCTTTTGAAGATCATCACCGATCTTCTTTTGCATCTCTTTCTCTGCCTCAAGTTCAGATTTTCGTGATTGTTTCTTTGGCAGAACAAATTCATCGTGTTGCGTACTTACAACTATTGTGTCAATGCGGAGAGGTCTGTTATTGTCGTCATATTCAACAGTAACCTGCGATTTGCTGTCGGGTCTGAGATACTTCATATGCTTTCCCTCACGTCGTATTTCAGCCAGTTCCTGAAGAAGACGATGAGCCAGTTCAACAGTTAACGGCATGTAGTTATCCATTTCACGGCAAGCATAGCCAAACATCATACCCTGATCGCCGGCTCCCTGCTCTTCAGGTTTCGCACGATCGACACCCTGTCTGATATCACCTGATTGTTCATGAATTGTAGAGATAACTCCACAAGAGTCACTATCGAAGCGGTATTCAGCTTTTGTATAACCAATATTACGTATCACGCCGCGCGCAGTCTCCTGTACATCTACCCAACCATCTGTGCGGACTTCTCCACCACAAACAACAAGGCCTGTCGTTACGAAAGTCTCACAGGCAACCTTGGATTCAGGATCCCAGCGAAGAAATTCATCAAGTAAAGCATCTGATATCTGATCGGCTACCTTATCGGGGTGGCCTTCTGAAACGGATTCGGAGGTAAATAAGTATCCCATAATATTATTAATTAGTTAGTTCACTATAAGTACTTTACAGTATTAAACAACAGATGGGAAATTTGGTTGATCGGGAAATGCGAATTATTCGCGGTTTAGCATTTTTTCCTGTGGTTGCAATCAGCTCAAATCTTTCCACCAGATTATTATGGTACAAAGCAAATAAAAATAATCTGAAAAGCAAAATTATTAACCTTTGGTGAGATGTCTGAAAACCTCTTCCAGATTGTTCTCTTGCTTCTGAAGTGAGAGAACTGTTAGTTTGTTCTTTACTGCAAATTCGAATAGAATAGGACGTATATCCTCTTCACCTTCAGCTTCAATGAGCCATATATTGTTTTTGATTTGTCTTACAGAACTGATGCTGGCAATTTCCTGGAGTGATGACTTCCGGATCTCTTTATTGAACCCTACTTCAACAATTTGTTTTGGACTCTTGATAACAGAATAGATATTACTTTTTTCTTCATCAGCAACAATCACACCTTTATCAATAATTATTACCCTATCGCATATTGCTTCAACCTCCTGCATAATATGTGTCGAAAGCATTACGGTTTTTTCCCTTCCAGCTTCTTTGATGAGTTGCCGGATTTCAACAATCTGATTTGGGTCGAGACCGGTAGTTGCCTCGTCGAGGATCAGTACTTCCGGATTATGTATTAGTGCCTGAGCAAGGCCAACTCTTTGTCTGTAACCTTTTGAAAGAGCTCCAATCTTTTTTTTCTGTTCAGGGCTCAGCCCTGTCACCTCAATTATTTTATCTATTTGTTTTTTCTTTGGGATTCCTGTATTATATATTGAAGCTACAAACCCCAGATATTCCCTGACATACATTTCAGGGTAGAGAGGGTTATTTTCAGGAAGATATCCTATGCGTTTTCTGACTTCAAGATTGTCGGTTCCTACCTCAAGATTATTGATATACACCTGACCCGAAGAAGCCGGAATAAAACCGGTAATTATCTTCATCATAGTTGATTTGCCGGCCCCATTGGGACCAAGAAATCCTACGATCTCACCCGTTCTTACCTCAAAGGAGACATTATCCAATGCTTTCTGCTCACCATAAAGTTTTGTAACGCCCTGAACTACAATTGACATAATGTTAGTTTTCCATTATTTAATAGAGTTGCTAAGATAATTTATTGGGATGGTATCTGCAATGAAAGAAGCGCTACAAGGAACTGATGTTTCAGTGAACCTGCAGGTAATTACTTCCGCATATACTGAGAAGGGTATTCCAGCAAGACTTGCCACATTTCTTGTTTGTCTCGTAGTGGCAGTTCTCTCAACATATATAATTCGTCCTAGTCGCCCCAACCACCCATAAATTGTCCGGTCTTGGAAAAAGTTGCCATAGGATTTACACAACAAACAGGTATCTTCGAGCTGTTGGCAATCATATATTGTTCTGATGCTCCCATAACATAATCTGCAACTGTGATATTCTTAGTTGTCATAATAAGAAGCAGGTCAGCATTTATTTTCTGGGCAAAATCTATAGTCTGCTCGGCAAAGTTACCCTTTGGGATCTCATGGATCTCATACTCTATATTATTCTGTATAAAATATTTAATAGCGTAGTTAAGATTAATGTTTGTCTTTTTCGACAGGTTTTTATCAGGACTAACGCCTACAAGCATATGAATCTTCGATTCAAAATATTTACCCATAAATATTGCCATTTTGATCTTCTGCTTATTTTCACCTCTGAAATCAATAGGGAAAACAATATTATGATATCTATCCTGATTGTCAACAGGCGAATTCTGGACAACAATAAAAGGCACTTTTGATTTAACGATAACCTTCAATGCCCAGCTGCCGGTAAGCTTCTGCATACCTTTCATTCCATGCGTGCCCATAACAACAAGACTGGCTTCCTTCTCATTCACAAATTCAGCAATCGCGCTAAATATGCTTCCTTTAGAAATATGGTAGGTAACAGGGACATTGTATTTATTACTGCTTTCTTCTATTAACTTCTGTAAGGCGTCTTTTTTTTCTGTCCATACTTTAGGCTTGATGTCCGGGGCCACAATATGTAAAAGGCATATCTCATTCCCGATCATCCGGCTTATTTTAACGGCATGTGCCAATGCATGATCGGCAACATGAGAAAAATCCCATGGCACAACGATAAGTTTTTTTTGTTCTTCCATAGCTTTAGCAGTTTTCAATTATATATCCAAAGTTATTCAGATTTTACCAATTTTCAAATCAATGAGCAAAAGAGTACATAAACTTCAATTCTTATAACTATAATTTAAAGAAAATATTATAGAAAAAGATTAAATATTCTGATTAAGAAGACTCTAACGTACAAAAATAATGCCATAAAGCCATAAAAACAACTTGCCAAAGCTACTGTAAAAAAAGTCAAGAGTTTAATAAATCAAAATAATGCCACTTTGCGGGCAACATTTTATTATTTTTGCGCTACTATTTTTGTTGATTTTAATTGATCATGATGGAAAGAACTAAGGTAAAAGCATTGTTATCCACCCCACTATTGGGATCAGATGTTTTGGTGAAAGGGTGGGTAAGAACAAAAAGGGGAAACAGAAATATTATTTTCATTGCTCTGAATGATGGCTCGACAATTAATAATATTCAGATTGTTGTAGACGCTGCATCATTTGATGAAACCCTTCTGAAAGATATCTCAACTGGTGCATGTATTGCTGTAACCGGGAAGCTTGTTGAGTCGCAGGGGCAGGGTCAGAGTATTGAAATAAATTGCGCAGACATTGAGCTTTATGGGAAAAGTGATGCAGAGACATACCCGCTTCAGAAGAAAGGGCATTCGATGGAATTTCTGCGAGAGAATGCTCATCTCCGATTCAGAACTAATACTTTCGGAGCAGTATTCAGAATAAGACATGCTATGGCTTTTGCTATTCACAAGTACTTTAATGATAAGGGTTTCTTCTATCTTCATACTCCTATTATAACAGGAAGCGACTGTGAGGGAGCTGGTGAAATGTTTCATGTTACAACAATGGATCTTAATAATATACCAATGGATGAGGAGGGATCTGTTGATTTCAAAAATGATTTTTTTGGCAAGGAGACGAACCTTACTGTGTCAGGTCAGCTCGAAGGAGAACTTGGTGCTCTGGCGCTGGGAGATATATACACTTTCGGGCCAACCTTCAGAGCTGAAAATTCTAACACTCCCCGTCATCTGGCAGAATTCTGGATGATAGAACCGGAAATGGCCTTCTACGACCTTACTGACAATATGGATCTCGCTGAGGAGTTTGTTAAATACCTTATCAGATATGCTCTTGAAAACTGCCATGAAGATCTTCAGTTCCTTAATAATATGATTGATAAGGAACTTCTTGAGAGACTTAACTTTGTTCTTAACAATGAATTTGTAAGAATAACCTATACTGAAGCTGTTGATATTCTTACTGCTTCAGGGAAAAAATGGGAATATCAGGTTGGATGGGGCCGCGACCTGCAGGCTGAACATGAAAGGTATCTTGTTGAACAGCACTTTAAAAGGCCTGTTATCCTTACCGATTATCCAAAAGAGATTAAGGCATTTTATATGAAGCAGAACGATGATGGCAAAACAGTAAGAGCCATGGATGTACTTTTCCCGGGAATTGGTGAAATAATAGGGGGATCACAAAGAGAAGAGCAATATGACAGGTTGCTTAACCGTATAAGAGAGATGAAATTGCCTGAGAAAGATCTCTTGTGGTACCTTGATACAAGAAAATTTGGAACTGCACCTCACAGCGGTTTCGGACTTGGGTTTGAAAGATTAATATTATTTGTCTCTGGGATGGCAAATATTAGAGATGTAATACCTTTTCCAAGAACTCCCAAAAATGCTGAATTTTAAAATGGCAATTTTTAGAATGGTTTGTTGAAAAGAAGAAGATGTTAAAGCAACGGTTACAGCAGAAATTGCTTCAAAAACTTTCGCCACAGCAGATTCAGATGATAAAGCTGCTGGAGGTACCTACATTGCAGATTGAGCAGAGAATAAAGAAGGAACTTGAAGAAAACCCTGCCCTGGAAGAGGGTCAGGAGGAAGAAGATATCCACTCAGAAGCAGAAGAGGAAGAACAATTTGAGGAGACAGATAAAGATCAGGAGGAATTTACTCTGGATGACTATATTGAAGATGATGAAATCCCGGATTATCGTCTTCAGGCAAAAAATTACAGTAAAGATGAGGAAAAAAGGACCGAAATTCCCTTTTCGGTTGGATTTTCATTTCATGAACATCTTGAGTCACAACTACACCTCAGGGATCTGACAGATAAACAGAAAGTACTGGGAGAATATATACTTGGGAATTTGGATGAAGATGGGTATCTGAGAAGAGAACTTATCAATATTGTTGATGACCTTGCTTTCTTGCAGAATGTTGAAACTACAGAAAGCGATCTTGAAGAGGTACTTACAATAATTCAGGATCTTGAACCGGCAGGAGTAGGGGCGAGAACTCTCAGGGAATGTCTTTTACTTCAGATCGAGAAACATGACCAATCACAACCTTCTATTAATCTGGCACATACTATCCTTGACTTACATTTTGAAGAATTCAGTAAAAGGCATTATGATAAAATTGTATCTCGTTTGGGGATCACCGAAAATGAACTTAAAGCAGCGATTGATGAGGTTCTGAAACTCAATCCCAGACCGGGTGGCGTTTATAGCGATCCTTTTAGTAAATCATCACAGTCAATAATTCCTGATTTTATTCTTGAGCTGACTGAAGATGGTTTTGATCTGCATCTGAATTCAAGAAACCTGCCTGAGCTCAAGTTAAGTAGTGCATATAGCGAAATGCTGCAGTCATATAGCAGGGATAAGAGTCAGAAAAAGGAGATGAAAGATGCCGTTCTGTTTGTTAAGCAGAAAATTGATTCGGCTAAATGGTTTATCGATGCAATAAAACAGAGGCAGAATACTCTTCTTATGACAATGAATGCGATTCTGGAATACCAGAAAGAATATTTCATTGACGGGGATGAAACAAAATTAAGACCGATGATCCTTAAAGATGTTGCTGAAATGACAGGCCTTGACATTTCAACAGTATCAAGAGTTGCCAACAGTAAATTCATACAGACTTTCTTCGGAATATTCCCTTTGAAGTTTTTCTTTTCAGAAGGACTTCAGACAGATAGTGGTGAAGAGGTGTCAACAAGAGAGATAAAAAGAATTTTACTGGATTGTATTGAAAACGAACAAAAGCGCAGACCATTAACCGATGAGAGGCTTACTGATATACTACAGGAAAAAGGTTATCAGATAGCTCGGCGGACTGTTGCCAAATACCGGGAGCAACTAAATATTCCGGTTGCCAGACTGAGGAGGGAAATTTAGGGTATGTAATATGCTACCCTTAATGCAGGTTTTAAATAATAGAATGATTATTACACATATTGAATGATAAAAGACAAAACAAGAGATTTTCTCGATACAAGTGCAAAAATAATTTCTGTTATTTTTCATCCATTATTCATGCCTGTCTACGGTATGGTAATCATTTTTTCAGCGCCAACACTGTTTGGTTACCTTCCTTTTACCGTGAAGAAATTATTATTTCTGATAATATTGATTAATAATGTTTTACTACCTTTTTCGTTATTGCCATATTTCAAATACAGAAATATAATTAGTTCATGGTCTGTTGAGAACAGGAGAGAAAGGATTATTCCTCTTCTTATTACAACACTTCTTTATGCAGCTTCGTCATTTATCATTTTCCGTTTTCCGATTCCTGTTTTCCTGAAATCATTTATCTTTGCCTCCTTTTTTCTCTCACTTATAATATCGGTGGTCAATTTCTGGTGGAAAATTTCAATTCATTCTGTTGGAGCAGGAGCTCTCACAGCCCTTGTATTAATTCTTTCTGTTAAAATGTATTCTCCCCTGATGTGGTATCTGATTATTGTACTTATTATTTCAGGACTGCTCCTTTCATCACGATTAAAGCTAAATTCTCACAATCCATTGCAGGTTTGGATTGGATATCTTACAGGATTTCTTGGATTAAGTCTATATATGTGGTTCTTCTAATAGCTCCTTCAGTGCTTTTTTTAAGTAAATCCGGCTTTGCTTAATTATTTCATCAGAGCAGATATATTCTTTTAAAGGAATTTGAATACCTGCTTTTAATTCATTCTGTTTAACAGAAGAAAACCACCCTCTCTCTGAAAGGTAATCAGCCAGGTATTCCTGTTCTGTCTGACCTGGCGTTGGGATGAGTAATGCGCTATAATTCAGGCTTATAAGCTCCATTATCGTAGTATACCCAGATCTGGTTATAATTTTTTCGCTGCTGGTTAAAACATCCCTCATCTCTGAAGATGAAAGATGATTATAAAAGGTAATATTACCAGATTTGACTATCTCAGTTTTATTGCCAGGTTTTCCTTCAAGAATAACTGTCATGGTTTCTTTATCTTTAAAGATATCTACCATTTTCTTTTTTAGAATTCCCCTCTGTGGTTCTGGTCCTGAAAGAATTACAGTGTTATATTTGTGTTTTGCACCATGCTCATGTAAAGATGGCTTATCTGATATGAATCGCGACAATATACCTATATATCTGACATTGTCTGGAAGATTAAGGCCATGCGACAGCCTTCCTGAAACATTCAGCTCTCCCGGGAGATCAGGTATAAAGCATAATGAATATTTTTTTAGTATTGCCCGGTGAAGCATGATACCAATAAACTCTAATGATCTGAGAGTTTTTGGTAAAGGTATTCGTGGCATGTGAGTTACATATACAGTTTTTATTTTTCTGTTCCATAATCCAAAACGGTTATCACTGATCACAATATTGATATCATAGTCGTGGATTATTCTCTTCAACCTGTAATGTTCCCTAATAATATGATAAAGAAGGACAGGTGTTTTAAGCAGAAGTGAAATATATTGAGGCAGAAAACGGGAATAACCTGGTTTGAATCCCGGGAATTTAATAAAAGAAAGTCCAGGTAATTCATTACGGAAAAGCGATAAGTGCTCTTCTCCGCCGGCAATAAAAATATTATTGTTCATGTCCCGGAGTTTACTTGCAAGTGGTAACATACGGGAGGCATGACCTAATCCCCATTCCAGGGGACAGATAAGTATATTATTGAGCTTATTCAATCTTAACCCGATACCTGTGTTTTAATACCCATCTTTTCAACCATTGCAGCAATTTCCATGAGCTCCATGACAGGTACTTTACTTAATTGTCCTCCTTCCGGAGTATCCCTCGATATAGTATATATCATCACTTCCGAGGGTTTTATTCGTTCTATTGCTTTAAGCCATGCATTAATTTCTTCAGGTGTTGTGTTGTCGATGATTTTATCATCGTATAGTCCTCGAAGGAAAAGAGTCTGGATTATTACTTTCCCATTGAATCCAACCAGGTTGTTAATAAGTTCTTTCACATTAACATTTACTCTTGGCTGGTTATGCGTCATGACAGTCGAATCAAATGCTGAGTCGAGTTTAAGGATGTTCATATCGACTTTTAGCAGAGCTGATTTTATCTTTGGATTATCAATGGTAGTTGAATTTGACAATACAGCTATTTTTGCTTCAGGGAAGTACTTGTTTCGCAATGTAATACTGTCATCGATTATTCCGGAAAATTCTGGATGAAGCGTTGGCTCGCCATTGCCGGCATATGTAAGGACATCGGGTGGCTGGTTCTTTTCTTTCATTTCAGAAAGCTTACGGTCAAGTGCCTTAAATACATCCAGGCGGGGAGGGAAATGGCTTGCTGCTTTTTCAATATCGCCGGTCCATCCGCATTCGCAATAGATGCAATTGAAATTACATATCTTTCTTTTGGCAGGTAACAGATTTATTCCAAGAGAAACACCAAGTCTCCTGCTCTTAACGGGTCCGAATATTATCTCATCAAATAGAAAGGTGGCCATATTTTCCCTATTATTGGCTTCAAAATTAACATTATTTGCAAATGCCTTTGTGCTTATTATTAAAAGCCTCTATTTATATTAGTCGGGTTGCAAAGCTGTCAGGCTGAAGCTTCATATTAAGCAGATCAACATTTTGAAGCAGTAACAGCCCAGGTTTTCTACCGGGTTCAATAGTACCGAACCGCTTCTCTTCTCCAAGGGCTTTGGCACCATTTAGGGTAGCCCAACATATCAATTCTTCAATCGATAATGCAGGGAAATTTAACTGAAGTGTTTTAAGTTCTTCGAGGATATCAAGATTATTATTCGAAGCCAGGCTGTCGGTACCAATAACTATTTCACAACCTTCCTCAAGAAACAGGGAAAGAGGTGGAATTTTTTTTTCGATAAATATATTTGAATTGGGGCATAGACACCAGAATATATTCCCTCTCTTCTTTATTGATCTTATTGTTTCTTTGTCGGCAAAGGTGTTATGTACAAGGATTAGGTTGCCGGCAGGGGTAATCTCATTGACGACTGCATCAACATGACTTTTAACTGTTTCGAGCCGGGGTGGGATCAATCCTGATTGTTTGAAAGAGTCCATAAGAGGACCGGAATGGTTTTCAAGGAAAGCTTTCTCTCCCGGGGTTTCCATGAAGTGCATTGATGTAATGATATTTGTTTCACGGCTTTCCCTTAGAAGCCGGAAAAGGGTTAGCGACATTGTATAAGCGGTATGTGGTACCAAATAAAAAGGAAGGTTCATCTCCCCGGCTGTTACAGCCACTTCAATAATTTCATCCATTCGCAGGTTGGCCTTATCCGGGTCAATTCCGAATACTTCAAGCAGATTAATATACTTGATACTGCTATTTTTCTTTATGTTGAATGTATCGGAAGTATTACATATATCAGCACATAATACTGTACCTTCTGTGCACATATCATTATCGGCGGATAATGCTGAAGCAACTATAGTCTCACTATTATTTTCCCTGGTGTTCCTAATATTTCCAAGAAAATTTCCCAGACCACCTCCCTGAGTGATTGTCCCTTTCAAGTGTGAAAGTTCGAGATGGCAGTGACAATTAACAAACCCCGGGATAATGATACCGTTGTAAAATTCCAAAGAATGCATCTCTTTAAGATCGCCTTCTGTATTTGCAATACTGATAATAGTCCCGTCATCCTCAGTCGTTATTACTGCTCTTTTAAGTGGGGGAGAGTAGTTAGTAATAATGTACTGGGCTGAGAAGCGTTTCATATCGTCAAAGAGGTATTGAGAATTAAGATGGTTTCTATTATAGCATGTTTTTCCCACTCATCAGGATGGTTATCAAAATCATAGAAGCATCCTCTTAAATAGAGGGTTTGTTTAGGATAAACATTAATAGTCAGAGTATAGTTATGTGGCTGACCATCTTTTATATAGTAAATAGTTTCTATGTAATTTCTTTTACCAGAATAGATGCTGTCTGGGTGGCATGAATATAAAGATATTCGCGGGTTTAGTGACTGGTCATCGGGGAACAGAGTGGCAGTAAACGTAAGTGTATATACTCCTGTCCTGTTAAGTTTTAAATTTAACAGGACTGAATCAGTGATTGAAGGATCGGGGAATGAAAAATACTCCAGACCTTTCCAGAGGTTTCTGTTACTTGCATCTTCCAATGCAGATTCTCTTTCAAGATACGATTCCATCTCACTTAATGTTCCAAGAACGTGGTCATAAATCGTGATTAGTTTTTTGGGCTTTTTGATGAAATAATATTTCATGGTTTTGTCCATAGTTTCTTTTGAGTAACCATGCTTTTCAATGATCTGGAAATATGATGAAAGCGAGTCAAGAGAAGAAAACATATAATGAATTTTCGGGATAGTGAGGAGCCCGTCTGTAATATAGACTTCCGTTAATATGGAAATCAGCTCTTTTTCAGGAATCATTTGATTGTGGTCAAGCTTATTTTTTCTATTGGAACAACCATTAGTTAACAATATAACAAGTATTAATGTAAGATATGCAATTCGGATCATTGTACTTTATTATTAAGGAGTATTCTCAACTGTTGAGCTCATTAAAGAGTTATTCTGACTTACAACATAAATATAATAATTGATTTCTACACCTCCTTATTCAGGAATTTCTTTGTAAGAAATCTTACAGGGTACCAGGCAGCCCAGTAGCCTATTATCAGGACAGTTCCCGGAACAATTATAAAATCTTTAATCTTCATCACTACAGGGTAAGAGTCCATTATCAGAGAGTCGCTCTGAAGTTTTACAAGTCCATATGTTTGTTGAAGCCAGCAAATCAGAAAGCCCAGAAAGATTCCGGCAATAGCGCCTATTATTGAGATAAGCCAGCCTTCAAAAATAAAAATCTTCCTGATCAGATTGTTATCTGCTCCCAGGCTTTTTAATATTTCGATATCCCGCTCTTTTTCAATTATGAGCATGGTAAGTGAACCAATAATATTAAATGATGCGATGATAAGTATCAATGTCAGAATGAAAAAGATAGCCAGCCTTTCAGACTGCATTACCTTATAAAAGATCTCCTGTTGTTCATATCTGTTTTGTACAATAAAACCTTTACCAAAAATTTCAGTAATGTTTTTTTGTACTATCCGGGGGTTGGCTTGTTCTGTGAGCCTGATCTCAACAGAGCTTACCCCGTCCTCAATCTCAGTTAGTTCGCGTGCAAATTCAATGGGGACAAAAATATATTTTGAATCGTACTCTTTCTCAACTTCAAAGATTCCGGAGGGGAAGATGTATCTTTTTTGGAATGCATTTTCAGCATTCAGGCTGGCAGATCCTGTTCTGCGAGGGACAAAAATATTTAAGGGAGTGATAAAATTTATTCTTAATCCCAGGTATTGTGCAACTCCCAATCCGGGAATAGCATATGGCCGGCCTTTTTCGTTACTCAGAATGAATTCCCCCTCCCACATTGAGCTGTCGATATTTGAAACCATAGCATAGTTGTCATCAACACCCTTGATGGTTGCAATAAATTGCCGGTCACCATATTTAAGAAGAGCATTTTCCTCAATTGAAAGTGAATAGCAGGATATACCTTCAACATTTTTCAGAAGCCGAAGACGTAATGAATCTGCAATAAAGGTCTTACCCTCTTCAGCTGTAATCTTAATGTCGGGGTCGAATGTATTGAAAATTGCACTAACCATTGTTTCAAGGCCGTTAAAAACAGAAAGAATAATTATCAGTGCCATTGTACCAACGGCTACACCTGCAACAGATACTGCGGAAATAATATTGATTGCATTTCGCGATTTTTTAGCGAACAGGTACCTTTTTGCTATGTATAAAGAGAGTTTCATTATAATTACTTTCTGGCAGTTACCAGCAATCCGGTACCTGATTTATGAGTTAAACGGAGATCAAAAAGGTTAAGTACTATTGATAGTGGGAAAAACACCAGATAGTAAAAAGGGAGGATGATAAAAAAGAGGTAAGAAATATTCAACATTTTGATTGGATATTTCATCGACAACCGCCATGAGATATTTCCGGGTTTTCCATATGTGTAGAGTACCTCAATATTCCTGAAACCTGCAAGTGTTAGTTTATCTGTTATCTCTTTAATGCTGTATCCATCTCTTACATGTTCATCAATAAATGATTCATTGGTGTCGTTATGTACATCCGAACCGCCTTGATCCGAAGGAGTTGATATTAGGAGTACTCCGTTGTTTTTCAGAGACTTGTAAAAATTACGGAATACAATGAGGTCTTCTTCTATGTGCTCCATTACATCAACTGAAAGAATAAGGTTATAACTGTTAATATCATTCAGGGTCGTGAGATCACAAACCTGGAATTTCACCCTGTCAGATAACCCAGCTTTTGCGAAATTTTTTGTGCAATCGTTAATCTCTTCACTATTAATATCAATGGCTTTAATATTCCAGCGGCAATTCATTCTGCTCATGCGCCATGTATATTGTCCAAAACCGGAACCGGCATCCAAAACAGATACATCATTGGGAAATGGTCGGGTTATTATCCGGAGAGCTTTTTTTACATGCCAGGTACGGAGGAGGAGCAGATCGAGTAAAAAATACAGGGTTTTTCTTAGAAACAGAGATCCGGCAATTAATTTGCCCAGCGATCTTTTTATAGGTTCGTATTGCATATATATCAGGATTTCAGAAGCTTGTCTATTTTATCAATATAGTCAAGGCTATCATCAATATTAAATGCAATATCAGGTACAATCCGAAGCTGAGATCTGACTTTCTGGCCAAGCTCAAATCGGATCTTTGAGCTATGGTTTTGTATTGCATTTAAAATATCGTTCTGGTCTGTCGCCGGAAAAATGCTAATATAGACTTTTGCAAATGAGAGATCGGGACTAATCCTTACTCTTGTGATTGAAACTAATTTGCCATGTGCTAATTCATTTCCTTTTTTGATAAAGATGTCGGCCAGCTCTTTCTGAATTAAGCGCGATACTTTTTTCTGTCTTGTCGATTCCATGACCCCTGATTTTTTGATAAGACAAAGGTACTAAAAAAGGCACAATGGCACAATGGCACAACTGCTCAATGGCAAAACCATTTTTTATTCTTTTTTTTTGTCGTGAGTCACGTTTTTTTTGTAGCAGCTATTAATCTAAGATCTCCTTTTCCCAATTTTCCAAACTTACTTTTGCGCCGTTACGCCGTTACGCCTTTTTTATTAGCTTTGCAATGAATTTTTATTTAGAAGGCAATGGACACAGTAGTGAGCGGGATAAGATCGACAGGTAACCTGCATCTTGGAAATTATTTTGGTGCAATCAAGAACTTTCTCAAAATGCAGAAGGAGAATAATTGCTATTTCTTTATTGCTGATTACCATGCACTTACAACTCATCCCAAATCCGAAGATCTTCATAGAAATATTAAACAGGTTCTGGCAGAATATTTAGCATGCGGTATTGATCCGGAGATTGCAACGGTATTTATTCAAAGTGATGTCCCGGAAGTCTCGGAGTTATATCTTTTGATGAATATGAATGCATATGTTGGCGAACTTGAAAGGACTGCCTCATTTAAGGAGAAGATAAGGAAGCAACCCGATAATATCAATGCAGGACTGTTAACATATCCGGTACTGATGGCTGCGGATATAATTATTCATAAAGCTAATAAGGTTCCTGTCGGAAAAGATCAGGAGCAACATCTTGAAATGACCAGGAGGTTTGCAAGAAGATTTAATATGATGTACGACGTAGACTATTTCCCTGAACCTGATGCTTACAATTTTGGAAAGCAGCTGGTTAAAATTCCTGGTCTGGACGGGACTGGTAAAATGGGTAAAAGTGAGGGGAATGGCATCTTCCTTGCTGATAAGCCGGAAGAGATCAGGAAGAAAGTTATGAGGGCAGTTACTGATACAGGACCAACAGTACCAGGGCAGGAACCGTCGGAGCCTGTTAAGAACCTCTTTACTATTATGAATGTTGTTTCGGATCCGGATACTGTTAAGTTTTTTACAGAAAAGCATACTGCCTGTGAAATTCGATACGGCGATATGAAAAAGCAACTTGCAGAAGATATTATCAGGTTTACCGAACCGATAAGAAGCAGGATTAATGAATTACTCTCTGACAATCAATATCTCTCCGTTATTGTTTCAGATGGTGCTGAAAAGGCCAGGGCAAGTGCTTCAAAAACGGTACGTGAAGTAAGGGAAATAATAGGTTACAGATCGTTTTAACTTAAAAAAGAAAGCCAGGATCTTATCCTGGCTGCCCTGAGAGATCAGGGATATGATTGAGATTGCCTGTGTAATATCATTTAATCAAATTATGTGCCAAAAGTGATTATTATCCGGATTATTTTATATAATGATTCTCAGTGAAATAATAAAATTCCTCCCGGGAGCCACAATGCCGGAGGAGTAGGGCCGGTACCGGTGATCAAGAATATTTTCAATTCCGCCATTTATTATTGCCCATTTAATAATATTAAATGATGCTTTTAAATTAAATGTAAACCATCCTGGTGACCAGGGATTTCCATCTTTGTCGGCAGCATAAAGATATGGCTTATCGGTTTCAGAAGGGGGCATATCTTTATATTTTCTTGATCCGTTGTAGCTCGAATACAGGTCTGCTGTAAGCTTTGATGATTTATATATGAGGTGAGTTGAACCAAACAGCGGAGCAGCATGTCGGAGTGGTATATCACCCTTCTCTTTGCCTTTGGTGATATTTAAAGCTGATCTTATAGAGAGATAATCAGTTATGTTCGCCTGAAGATTAATATGAATACCGGATACTTTGGCATATGAGGTATTTGTGATTGCCTGTACCTTGCTTAAAATATTTTTATACATCATTGAGTCTTCCCCATTAAAAAGGAAGTCATGACGAGTCATTGCGTTATCAAGCCACGTGTAAAAGAGTGTAATATCAACATGCAGCAAATCTGAAAAATCTTTTGAAATGCCAAGATCTATATTGTACGCGTATTCGGGTTTGAGATCGGGATTTGGAACAACAACAATTCCGGCGACCGGGTCAAAAATTTTACCCACATCATCGAGGTTGGGAGCCCTGAATCCTGTTGATGTGTTAAAGTTGATCTGCATCTTTTCCATAGGTTTCAAAACAATACCAGCGGCGCCTGTTACTGCTCCATTCGACATTGAAATTGTTGTGAAAGGGACATTGAAAAATGTATTATCTGTAATTGTTGAATAAAGAGTTATCTGGTTAAACCTGATGCCGGTATTTAAAGTAATCTTTTCAGAGATATTATTTTTATAACCTGCATATATTGAAGTGCTTTGGTATCTGTTCTTTCCGTCAGGGTACCTCGAGGCAGCAGGAGTGAGGTCGCCGGTAATACTGTTACGTATATGGGCAACAGATTTAATATCGTTATTCACATATTCGAAACCATAGTAAATGAATTGATTTTCTCTCTTAAGCTTTTTATCAAAATCAAGATTCAATGAAACTATACTCACTTTGTCGAACTGCTCATTTATAGAGGTGTTTCCAAAACTTCTTTCATGACGACTCTCTTTATAATTTTGCTGAGCAGCAGTTAAGGTGACTTCATCGAACAGTTTATTACTTTTCTTTATTGTTACCTGAATGCTGTTCATCATCCATACCTGGGGGCCATAATACCATTCGGCATATCTCAGGTTACCAAATCTATACTGAATAAGCTTGTCGTAACGTGGAACATCTGATAATTCAGAAAAATGATTTGCATAAACTATGTCAATATTTTCAGATAATTTGATTCTTAGTTTATTTAAAGCATTGATTTGTTTATATCCTGAATAAACCTGAATTTCAGGATTGGGATTTGTTACTACAGAATCCATACCACCTGAAGGTAACACATATTCAGGTCGCAGATAACCGGGGTTTTTCTTTGAGCCCATTCTAAGATCTTCAAAATCAGAATATGTAATACTGGTAAGGAATGCAATTCTCCGGCTGCCAATATTTATATCAAAATGGTTTGTTTTCTCCTTATTGGCTGTGGCAAATCGGGAGAAAGCATCAGCTTTAATATAGAGGTTGTTTCCGGTAGTGAACAGTGCTTTTTTTGTGTGAAAGTCCATAATACCTCCTATTGCATCACTTCCATATACAGTTGCTCCAGGTCCGAAAATAATCTCTGTTGACTCTAGTGCAGAAGGATCAAGAGAGATAACATTCTGGATATTTCCTTCTCTGTATATGGCGTTATTCATTCTTACGCCGTCAACAATAATCAGCACCCTGTTTGTGGCAAAGCCCCTGATCATGGGGCTTCCTCCTCCAAGCTGGCTCTTTTGAATAAAGACCTCATCTGATATTCCCAGGAGATCAGCAGCGGTCTGAGGATTTTGGAGCTCTACGGAAGGCTTAAGTATGGTTGATATTTTATTTGGGACCTCATTTCTATTCTGTTCCCAACGGTTTGCTGAAATAACAAATTCCTCAAATGCAAATATTTTTTTTGTGAGATGAATGACATATCCCATCTTTTTTATTTCTTCAAGACTCAGGCAAATACTTTCATAGGTGAAATGTTGAAAGCAGATTATCTCGTTTTCAGTAAATGAAGAAATATCAGCTTTTCCGGATCGGTTTGTATAAATGAATTTAGACTTTGCCTCATTCAGGATAGCCACATCAGGAATTTGGTTAAGGTCTTCATTGTCAACAATTGTAATTGTTTGCGAAAAGCAATTAAGTGCAATAATGAAAGTTAATATGGATGTAATAATCAGTAGTCTCATCGCGAAGCCTCATAGAAAAGAATATAAAACTAGCAAAAATTATTCCAGAATAGTTGGATAATAGGTTGTTATAAAGCAGATATTTATTAATCTCCTTTTAATCATTTGAACTGTAGGTATTATATTTATTTGTTAATTTTGGAATACATCTATTACTAACGATATCATAGTGGGAAAACGAGTCACAATATTATTAGTGTTCCTTCTGGTTACAGCGGTTGTCGTATTAGGGTATTTTCTTCATCAAGGAAGGAAAAGCTTATTTACAGATCCTTACAAGGCAATTTCTCCTGAAGCTTGTATTATAATTGAATCAATTGACCTTCAAAGTTTCATGAATTCTCTTACAACCGGAAAGGGATTATTCGGAGAGGCAGGCAATATTAAAGAGTTTGATAACTTTAACCGGAAGTTAAAATATCTTGCTGATCAGTTAAATAAAGCAGGGTTCAACAAGTTAATTAATGATGGCACTGCTATCATTTCATTTTATCCCAATGAGGATGGAAAACTTGAGCCTCTTCTTTCATTAACTGTTCCCGGTGAGATTGGGTACCGGCAAATTAAAGACATCTTACGTTCCTCGGGAATTAAGGAATTGATTGAAAGCAAATTAAACGGATATTCTCTTCTTAAACTACCTTATAGTATCGGCAATTTGACAGATACAGCCTATATCTCATTACGTTCGGGTTTAATAGTATGTAGCAGCTCGAAACAATTTTTTGAAAAAGCCATTGATCAGATAGATAGAGAGAATGATGTAAGAAATCTTCCGGGCTTCTCAAGAGTATTACTTGCATCAGGAAAAAATAAAGATAAAATATTTGTGATTTTTTCAAATCTCATCAAACCATTTAAATCAATTCTGGGAAATGATTTTGCTGGACTGGCAGATAAAATTGCTAAATTGGCAGGAACGGCAGGGGGTGATATATATATAAATGAAGATGGTCTTGTTCTGAGTGGCTATACTGAAAGTGCTGACTCTTCGGAATACCTTTACAGATATAAATTTCTTCCGCCACGAGCATTTCAAACATATAAAATTCTTCCTTCTTCAACTGTACTATTTGAAACAGTTGTTCTTCCTGCGGAAACTCCTGTGACTAAGGACGATGCTGCTATTTCAAAGGATGTCATGGATCTGGCTACTAAATTAAAAGAGTTTACAGGTGATGAAATAACAAGAGCCTATATTGATATTAGAGAGCGACCAGTTAGTGATAACACTTTGATTATTTATGAATTGAGTAATCGAGTGAGGGCTGAACAACTTTTTCTTGAGGAACTTGGGACAGATAGCGAAATTCTCTATTTTGAACCTGATGATCAGGTCAGGATCCCAGTTTATAAAACTCGTTTTAAGGGTTTATCAGGAGTTATGATGCCGGGATTTGCCCCCGATTTTGAGGAATCATATTTTACTTTTTATGATAATTTCATGATAGCAGGTAACTCTTTCGTCACCATATCAAGATTATTGTACGACAATCTGCTTAACAAAACACTAGCGCATGAAATTGCATATCGCGATTTTGAAAGTACACTACCCAGCCGTGCAGGATACTTCTTTTATTGTGTTCCGTCGCGTATCATAGATTATCTTTCAGGATTACTTAACGATGATATAATTAAAGCAATTCTATTGAATAAAAATTCAATAAATAAGATTCAAGCTGTTGGATTCCAGTTTGCATCGAGCAATGACATGATATACAACAGCTTATCCATCAAATTTAGGAATGAAGTGGCAGAAGAATCGACAACTGAATGGGAGACACTTCTTGATACAACTGCATGCATAAAACCTTTCTTTTTTACTAATCATAATACCGGAGCAAAGGAGATTTTTATACAGGACTTAAGAAATAACACCTACCTGATAAATGCTGCAGGTCGTGTTCTATGGAAAGTGCCGCTGAGGGAGAGAATCTCAGGTACTATTTATATGATTGATTACTACAAGAATGGGAAATATCAGTTGTTGTTTTCCGGAAGAAACTATATTCATATCCTTGACAGAAACGGAAATTATGTTGAGAGATACCCGGTAAAATTAAGGTCGCCTGCAACAAATTCCCTTGCTCTGTTTGACTATGACAATAACTTAAATTACAGGCTTTTTATAGCTGGAGAAAATAAAATGATCTACTCGTATGATAAAACGGGAAATGTTGTAAAGGGATGGAAACCTTTCCGTACATCGGGTTATGTAAAGGCGGAAATAAGTTATTTTAAAGTCTCAGGTAAAGATTACATAGTAGCTTCTGATGAAACCTCGATATATTTCCTCGACCGTACTGGCAATAAAAGACTAAACCTGAAAGAAGCTGTTTCCAGGTCCAGTGGATCTACCATGACGTTAACCCAGGGATCAAAACCTTCGGTAGTCTGTTCATCATCAGATGGTACAGTACAACATATATTTTTTGATGGAAGTATTAAGAAATTCAGCCTTAACAAGTTCTCAGGAGATCATTCATTCGATATTTTTGATGTAGATGGCGATGGTTTTGGTGAATATATTTTTATTGATAAAGGTATATTGTATCTTTATGACCATAACAGATCGGAGATGTTCACAAGAGAATTTGGCTCTGGTGACCTTGGAGTACCGATAAATTTTATTTTTTCAGCTTCTGATAGAAAAATAGGAGTGTTTGATATAAATAAAAATCTGATATATCTGATTAATAGAAACGGAGAAACAATGAATGGATTCCCTCTCAGAGGAGCTTCTATGTTTTCGATCGGGAAATTGTCGGACAGAAGTGGCTGGCATCTTATTGTAGGCGGAACAGACAGGTTCCTGTATAATTATAAAATAGACACAGAGATTAAATGAAAAAAATATGAGAAGGAGATTATTACATATTATTTTCGTGATCATGGTTTTTTTGACCACCAGTTGTGTGAAGGAAACCTACGACATGAATAAGTTTTCGAATAAGATTCATCTTGCACCCACTTTAGCTTTTTGGGCAATCAAAGGGAATGTTTCGCTCAGCGACATGGTAACCCCGGGCGATACCCTGGTGTTCGATCAAAACAATTTGGTAAAAATCATTTTCAAAAAAGATTCTATTGTCAATCTGTCAATTTTCGACTTTTTTAATGTAAAAAATATTGCCGGGTTAAAAGGGAATGAAAAAGGATTTGGTCAGCTGGTGGCAACTATCGAACCTGAAACATTAAATTTTGAAATTGAAGATATTCTGAGTCGAATAACCGGAGATTTTTTTATCGCTAATCCCTCCGTGAAAATGTATTATTCAAACTCTTTTCCATTTGCTGTTAAAATGAAACTGGATGCGACAGGGATTAGGACAGGCAAAACACCTGTTAGTCTCGATCGGGACACATTTGCGTTATCCTTTACAAATCCACCCGATCAGCCTGATATTACAGATTCCATAACAATAGATAATATCAACTCTTCACTGAATGACCTGTTCTCATTACCACCTGAAGAGATATATTTTTCAGGTTCTGCTATGCTGGATACTGCGGATATTATAGGTCTAAAAGATAGTTATCTATCAACCACTGGCGGTATTCTTGGTAGTCTCGAGATTGAAGTGCCGATGGATATCCGGCTAAACAACATACAGTTTGCTGATACAGTGGATAATTTTATGAAAGATGACGAGAACAGTGATGATGATTCTTTTTCACCCGAAGATTTTAGTCTGCTGCAAGTAAGCATCACTGCGAAAAACGGTTTTCCACTTGGTGTTTCCCTTACAATGAGCCTGTATGATTCCTTAAATAAAACGATTATAAGTACTGTTGATGCAACAGATCTTCTGGAACCGGCTCCAATAGATAACAGTGGCAAGGCATCAGGAGTATCTGAGACTAAAACAAATATCGAATTAACCGAAGATTTTTTCAATTCAATTAACGAGGCAGATCAAATAATTTTTCGATTCACTCTTAACAGTACTGATGATGGATCTAAGGATGTTAAAATATACTCTGACTACCGAATTGATTTCAATACAGTAGTGGTTATGAAACCTGACTTAAATATTAATTTGAAGTGACCCTCAATACTACGATAATATGATCAGGAAAAGAATTTATACACTGATTTTGCTGTTGGCAATGATTATTGCCAGTGCATCAGCTCAAAACAGCCAGGTTCTGTACAATATGAATCTGCCACAGAATCACCTGCTTAATCCTGCTTTAAGACCATCCAACTCAGTTTATATCGGATTGCCTGCGATATCAGGAATTAATGTGAATATTAATAACAACTTTGTCAACTTCTCTGATGTATTTATGAATAGCCAGTCGTCCGATTCGCTTATTTCCTTTATTCATCCAGAGTATAATGTTGATGATTTTCTTGCTAAGATAAACGATAAAAACTCCCTTGAATCACAGCTTACAATTCAACTTTTCGGACTCGGATTTTCGGTTGGGAAAGACAGTTATGTCTTTCTTGATATTAATGACAGAATCGAAGGGAATGTTGTTTTCCCCGGAGATATCTTTAATCTTCTTTTAAAAGGGAATGAAGGATTTGCTGGTAGCCAAATCGATCTTTCATCTTTACGGGGAGATATGAAATATTATCATGAGATTGGTTTGGGATTTTCCAGGAATTTTTCAAATAAATTAAGGATAGGAGTTAAGGGTAAATTGCTATTTGGAATAGCAGCAGCTTCAATAGATAACAAATCATTAGGGATATCAGTTTCCGATGATTATATACATACAGTGAATGCTGACCTCACTTTCAATGTCAGTGCTCCTGTTGAGGTAATTATGGATGCTGAAAACAATATCGACGATATTGTTTTTGATGACTCCAGATTCGATTCGGGTAGTAAAGTTGCCAGATATCTCATGGGTGGAAAAAATATGGGACTGGGTTTAGATATCGGAGCAACCTATGATATTTCTGAAAAATTTATGGTATCAGCAGCCATAACCGATTTTGGCTTTATAAAATGGAAGAAGGATATTACTAATTTGAAAGCCGGAAGCCAGTTTGAATTCAGTGGATTAAATATTACTGATGTTATTAACGGGACAAAAACTATAGATGAGTTAGGGGAGGAGATGCTGGATTCATTAAAAAACTCATTTACAGTTTCCAACACAAATGATCCCTTTACCACATGGCTGCCCTTTGGAGTTACTTTAAGTGGAAGATACAACTTGACAAAGAGTTTTTCATTGGGGTTACTATCATATAGCAGGGTAATAGGTAAGCAGATACGTGAGTCGCTTACATTGTCGGCTAATGTAAATCTTAGCAATGCTTTATCAACCAGTATCACTTATACAGCTTCCAATCACAGGTTTGACAATCTGGGAGCAGGTCTGGCCTTCAGAACAGGAATAGTTCAATTTTATATGATGGCAGACAGGATCCCGATTATGTGGAATAAAATTCTAATTGATAATAATAACAGCATCCCTCTTCCCGTTAGTTGGAATACAATTAATTTACGTTTGGGAATGAACCTTGTTTTTGGGAACAGGACCAAGAAAAAGAACGATAAACCAATGGTAGTGGTTGAATAATTATTTTAAAGATGATGATTTTAATTCGTTATGCATTAATTAGTTTAATAATATATCTGATAATCAGATCTTTTGTCAGGTATGCTCTGGGAGATGGACCTTCAACACGAGGTCCGAAGCCGGACGATAGTAGTAAGAATAAGAGTAAAGGAGTAGCGAAAGACGTAGGGGAATATGTTGATTATGAGGAAATTAATGAATAGCGTTAAGTGCTATTTGATTTTGGGTCTAAGTTTTTTAGCAAGAGAATTAGCAAAAACAAAATCGTTCAGTTTTTTACAGTCAGAATTCAGGATCTCATTCTTATCTCCTTCCCAGCACTTCTCTCCTTCACTGATATAAATTATTTTCTCACCGATTTCCATAACAGAGTTCATATCGTGAGTATTTACAATTGTTGTCATTGAATACTCTTCGGTTAGTTCTTTAATTAATGCGTCAATCAGGATTGCAGTAATTGGGTCGAGTCCTGAATTTGGTTCATCACAAAAAAGGTATTTAGGGTTTAACGCTATTGCCCTGGCAATGGCCACCCTTTTCTTCATACCACCCGAAAGTTCAGAAGGGAATAGTTTGTTGGCATTGATTATATTGACTCTGTTAAGACAAAAATTAACCCTGTCATTTTTTTCTTCAATGGGTTTATCAGTGAACATATCAAGAGGGAAGCGGACGTTCTGTTCAGCTGTCAGGGAATCGAAGAGTGCACTTCCCTGGAATAGCATTCCCATTTCGCTAAGGATCTCTTTTCTGTCAGCGAAAGCAAGTTTATTAAAGAGGATATTTTCATACCAGATTTCGCCACTATCAATGTCATGAAGACCGACGATTGACTTGAGGAGGACTGTTTTACCCGATCCGCTCATACCAATTATCAGATTTGTTTTACCTGCCTCAAAAATAACCGAGATATCATTCAGGATAATATTTCCATTGAATGATTTATTAAGGTTTTTAACATTTATCATGACAGCAGAAGTTGAGTGAGTATTACATTAAACAGTAATATCAGTACACTACTGAAGACAACTGCCTTAGTACTGGCCCGTCCTACTTCAAGAGATCCTCCATCGACATAATAACCCTGAAAGGCCGAAACGCTGGTTATTATGAATGCAAAGAATACCGTTTTAATCATTGAATAAGTAATATAATATGGTATAAATGAATACTGTATCCCATATATAAAGTCTTCGGAAGTAATTACTCCAGACAAGGTGCCGGCAATCCATCCTCCAAAAATACCTACTGTGATACTTATTAATGTAAGTACAGGGTTAAAGAGTACAGTGGCAATAATCTTAGGAAGTATCAGATATGAGGCGGAATTGACCCCCATAATTTCGAGTGCATCTATTTGTTCAGTGACCCTCATTGTTCCAATTTCTGATGCAATACTAGACCCGACTTTACCGGCAAGTATTAATGCAGCTACTGTGGAAGAAAATTCCAGGATAATTGAATCGCGACAACCGAGGCCAATCAGATATGCCGGGTAAATTGGATTTTCGGTATTATATGCTGTTTGCAGAGTAATAACTGCTCCCATGAAGAAGGAAATTATTGTAACAATACCAATTGAATTCAGGCCCAGAAAAACAAATTCCCTCATAGTCTGCTTGTAATAGATAGAATGTTTTTCGGGTTTTGCAAAAACCTTTTTAAGGAGTAAAAAGTAGCGTCCGAGTTGTGTAAGAAACTTAATCATCATATTTTATTTGACTATGTCAAAATTACAAATATTTACTGTATATCCGATACCAAGGTTTTTTTAAAACCTGAACACATATTTACTTATATTTGTATAAATTGTTCAAGAAAAAAAACGTATATGGATAACAGATATGTAATAATTATGGCAGGTGGGGTGGGAAGTCGTTTCTGGCCACTAAGCCGAAGTGATAAACCAAAACAATTTCTTGATATTCTGGGTACCGGGGAGACGCTTATTCAGCAAACATTCAGACGATTTAAAGCAATGTGTCCCGAAGAGAATATCTTCGTTGTGACCAATGCTGATCATAAAGACCTGGTTATAGAACAATTAAATATTGATCCCAGCCGGGTATTGGGAGAGCCATTTCGTCGTAATACAGCTCCTTGTCTTGCATATGGCACATTCAGGATATTAAAGGAAAACCCAAAGGCAGTAATTGCAGTTACTCCGGCAGACCATCTTATCGTTAAGGAAGATAAATTTTGTGAAGTATTGCTGAGCTGTTTTGAATTTGCAAAAGGGAATGACGCACTGGTTACTCTTGGAATAAAGCCTGACAGACCCGAGACAGGTTATGGGTATATACAGGCTGATCAGAAAAAGCCCGTTGAGGGTTATGATAATTTACTCAAGGTTAAAACATTTACTGAAAAGCCTGATATCGATCTTGCAAAAATATTTATTGAAAGCGGTGATTTTTACTGGAACTCCGGGATCTTTATCTGGAATATTAAATCGATACTTTCTGCCTTTGACAAGTATCTGCCAGATACTTATTCTGTTTTTGATGATGGAAAGAATATTTTTGGTACTAAGCAGGAAAAGAGTTTCATAGGTAAGATATATGCAGAGTGCAGGAGCATTTCTATTGATTACGGCATCATGGAAAAGGCAGACAATGTGTATGTTATGTGCACTGATGTTGGCTGGTCCGACCTTGGAACATGGAGTTCGCTTTATGAGCATTCTGTAATTGACAAAAAAGGAAATTCGTTGGTGAGGGGTGATGTCTATTCTTATGACAACAAGGGCAATATTTTTAATATTGCACCAGGGAAGGTAGCTGTTTTACAGGGTCTCGAAGACTATATTGTTGTTGATTCGGATGATGTTCTGCTTATTGTAAAGAAGAAAGAAGAACAGAATATCAAGCAGTATCTTGAAGATGTAAAGAAGTCTACAAAAGAAAATTTCTTATAAATAACAAATTGAACGAAGTAATATTTTGAAATTGAGACAATATATTAATATTCCCAAAGATCGTGTTCAAAGTCGAATAGTTCAGTTTTAATTCGTTCAGCTTCAAAAAGGGTGTATTTACCAATCTGGTAATCTGTAATTATTCTGTCGTTATAAACATTTGATTCTCCGTAAATAATGCTTCCAAATCTACGTTGCATGAAGAAATCGTCAAATGAAATTCGCTGTGCATCATTATTCGAGGTGTAAACCTCATTTTTGGCCATGATATCCCTTATTTCATTAAAATTAACCCAGAACAGACCTCTTCGGCTCGCCCTTTGCAGCTGATTATCATATCCCATATAGAATGGCTCAATGGCGATTATTCTGACATCAAGTTTCGATAGCTTTTTATCAAAATACCATTCTTCATAAACTAAAAGTTGTTTGACTTCAGCAGGATTTGATTGCTCAGCGATTGTTGTATCTCTGGTATCACCGGCAGCATTGATTTGTATGGATTCAATTCTGGTGGTGGCTCCCATGTTATTTTCGACATCTGTGTAGGTAGTAGGAACAGTGGGGTCTAGCGTTGAATAAGCAGTAATTCGACCAGCCTTAATCTCTTCAAGTAAGATTGTCAGAAAACTCTTTCTTCCGTCGTTTGTCGGTTGTGTAGGATAATATAGAGGCTGATTGATTTTTTCCCTGAGGTCGATCAGACGGAGTAATGTCTTTGACCAAATAACATCTCCTTCCTGCAAATACGGATAATCAATTTTCTTTGCATCAGGTATTGCTTTCTGGTAAATATCGCTAAAAGCCTGGGCATTTGCTATTCCTGTAATCGTAAGTGCGATAAGTACAAAAAGAATTTTCTTATTCATGGTAGTACAATTATTTAATACTATTCTATCTTTAATATTATTGGTGGCAGGTCTTTTGCTCTTTTATCAGGACCTACTGCTCTGATATCTTTAATAAACAGATTTTTACCTCTGGTTAATCTGTTTATCAGATTTTTTTGTTGAGGAGTAAGATTGCTGCTTGTACTTTTCAGTTCGAAATCTTCTCCTCTGTCATTATAGAGAACAGTAAATTCCGTGACATTGTAAACAAGCTGGAAGTCAAAGTCGGGGAGGGTTGCAAATACTCCCTGAGCAGCAACTGCAGAGCCTCTTGTTATACTACCACTGCTTTTACCGGCAAAAACTGCAACAGGAGTAGGCAATGGTTTTACCCTATATTCAATAGGTGCAAACTGCATTGGCTTGCCATTCATATCGGCAGTTACATAAACCTGTACTTTTTGTCCTGGTGTGTTTGGTTTAACAATCCAGTTACCTCTGAAATATTCACCTGAAGGATTTTTAACTCTACCCGTTGTTAAAGTACCATTTGTTATTCTGATTTTGATGTTGTTAGGTGAAACACCTGGCACGGAAACATCAATAGGGTTTTCAATACCGGTATAGAGTACGTTCATGCCTGTTGCAGATACAACAACATTTGCTTCTCCAACATTATATTCAGCATCAAACGGGTAGTTTATAATTGTCCCATCAGGGGCTTTAAGAGCTATTATCCCACCCCATTTTTTAGAGCCGGTAGAGGAAGGTCGTACTTTGTATATACCTTTACCTGTTTCATCCAGTTCAATCTTAACATCGCCAACAAAAATATCCGGAGCTTGAGTTGTGTCTGTAGCAGAGATAAATACAGAGGCTTCATAATCGCTTCCCAGCGTTATCCAATTAGAATTAGGGATAACTATCGGATCAAGTCTGTTAAACTTAAAAGAAGAAGCATCGATCTGGGAATAGAGATAGTTAAGAACTTCAGTTTCGGCATTTCTTACGTTGAGTTGAAATTCCGACATAATACAGATAACAGCAATCAGGGGTAAGGTTTGGAAGTTAAGATTTTCCCATCGTTCCATTTCGCCATCTTCATTTTTCCCATCATCAGTGTTCAAACTTTTTCTCAAAGCATCTTCTGCGGAGATGTTTTTACCATCAAGAACTGAAATAAGAAACTCACGATATTCATTAAGTATCGCTTTCAGATCGTTGGCTTTTCCATTTTCATTGGCTCCGATAAGAATTTGAGAAGGAACATTAGTATCATCAATCCTTTTAATTTCTTCAACAATAACTTCATTCCCTTTAACAGCCGGAGTTTCCGGATCTTTTTCAGCTTCTTTGATTATTTCTATCTTAAGGCCCTGTATAAATTCAAATACCTCATCTGCTCGTTCTTTAACCTGGTATGCTGCTGTTTTTAATTTCCCTGCTTTTGCAGGATTTTCAGCAGCAGCTCTGTCAAATTGTTGGTAAATGAGGTTATTTTTAATTGCATAGTTTGCGATAGTCAGCGTAAGGCCTTCATCAACTTTTTTAAATGCTTCAACGGCTTCTTTTGATACGTTTAGTGCAAGCATGGCAGTAAGCACCAGGTACATCATACCGATCATCTTTTGCCGTGGAGATAGCTTTTCGTGAGCCATGTTGTAGGTTGTTTAGTTAGATTAAAAAAGCCACGTTATTTAACATTCATAGCAGCAAGCATATTTCCATAGACATTATTCAATGCCGACAGGTTATCGTTTAGTTTTGTTATCTGTTCACGGTACAATTTAGTATCACCAGCTGATTCCGTAAGGTCTTTCATTAAACCCTGAATTCCTTTATAGAGTGTATCCGATTCTTTCAAATGGTCATCTGCTCCTTTACGTTGGAGTTCATAAACGGCATTAAGAGCAGAAAGATTTTTATTAAGTGATTCCAGCTGTTGCTGATATGATTTTCCTCCCACTTCAATTACTGAGAATGATTCAGCCATGTTACGATAGGTAGAACCAGATTCATTAATAACTTTAGCAGTTGCCTGATATGAATCAGACAATTTATTTAGGGAGTCATTGGCTGTATTGACAGTATCCATATATTTCGTTGAAGCAGCTGAAATATCACCCATTGCATTCATGTTTGCTGTTGAATCGCTAAGTTTTTTCATTCCCACCCCAAGTTTCTGAAACAGATCGGGAGAGATCTCAGCTTTTTCAAGCATCTCATCGAATTTTGCAAGGGCAACAGCTCCGGAGCCACCACCATAACCTCCGCCACCACCTGACACAGCGCCATGGGCTCTACCGCCTCCATGTGCAGCGAGTTCCGGGGATTCGTCTTCGGGAATTCCAGCAAGTTCAGGATATACAAGAGACCAGTCGATCTCTTCATGTAACGGTTCAAAGGCTGAAAAGAAGAAGATAACAGCTTCAGTAAGTAGACCAATAGTAAGCATGGTTCCTGCCAGTGGCCAGTGCTGTATTTTAAACAATGCACCGATAATAACGACGGAAGCACCTAAACCATAAAGTTTAGCGATGAAATTTTTCCACCCGCTGCTTTGTACTAATTCTGCTAGGCTCATATACCAGATTGTTTTAGGGTTATTTCAAATATTTAATTTACACCAATATAGGATCTTACATTACGGAATCCGACAAAAGGTTTTGTTGAATCTTGATATTCATAGTCTCTTGCACTAGTCTGAAGGAAATAAGCAATATCTTTCCAGGATCCGCCACGTACTACCTTTCTTTTCATTACCGGAGGATCTTGCGGAGTTGCATTATATTCATAATTTGGTTGAAGGTCATGCTGGAAAATATAAGCAGAAGGATGATATGCACAACAAGTCCATTCAGCAACGTTTCCTGACATGTCATACAATCCATACTCATTAGGTTCGTACGATCCGACTTTTCCTGCATATACGTTTCCATCGTCAATATAATTTCCGCGTAACGGTTTAAAATTGGCAAGGAAGCACCCTTCGTAGTTACGGGTATAAGGTCCGCCCCACGGGTACATTGAAAGATCGAGACCCCCCCGGGCAGCATATTCCCATTCTGTTTCAAGAGGCAGCCTGTATCTCTGAACATCGGCAATGCCATCTTTTCTAAGTGCCGTGTTCATAAAATCGGTTCTCCAGATGCTGAAAGCATTTGCCTGAACCCATGTAATACCAACAACAGGATAGTCATCAAATGATGGGTGCCAAAAATAAAGATCAGCCTGAGGATCATTGAATGAGTATGTAAATTCCCTTATCCAGCATAAGGTATCAGGGTAAATATTAATAATATTGTGTTTGATGAACGATGACCGGTCTTTCACATCGGTGCGGGTACCATCGAGGTTGGTAACCTGCCCTTCGTACTGGCCTGAATTATTAGCGTAATCGTATTTATAAGTTGACTTGGCAGCTTGCTGATAATCAACCCAGAAATAAGAATAGTTAAGTTTTCTGACGTCAACCTGTTTTTTACCGTTAAATCTCTCTTCAGGGGGGTAGTACATCTCTTCTATTGTCTCTTTAGTAGTTTCCTCCCGCGGATCAATTTTTTCTTCCCAGTTGATTACATTAGGTTCAATAACATTTTCCTCCTCGTCAACCATAAAATATTCGCGTTCAGCAATACCTGCATCGCCAAGTTTTGTTCTTAAGATAGAGTCGCGGACATAATATACAAACTGACGATACTTGTTATTAGTGATTTCTGTCTGGTCCATCCAGAATGCATCAACAGTAACGGATTTGGAGATGCTGTTCATAGCAAATACTGCATCCTGATCACTGGGTCCCATCATAAAATTGCCGGCAGGAATAAACGCCATCTCAAAGGGTTCCGGTTCAAAGAATTTTTTCCGCCCCAGGACACCGGTCAGCTCCCCATTATTTGAAGAGCCACAACCAGTTAACAAGAATATTAATATTAGAGCAGATAGAGATATCTTTTTCATAATGCTTCCGAATTTTATAATGCAAGTAAGTTATTTTTTTTTAATAATCATAAAAATCTAATACTTTTATATTTCATAGGACTTTTACCCAGACTCATATCGAAACAATAATTAACCATGAACTCATGCGATCCGCTGCTATTTTTTCTTATGTCTGAAATTGTAAAATCATAAGCATAACCTAACCTTATTCCGTTGTATAATTCTATACCTAAAATCCCGGTCAATGCATCACCGGCTCTGTATGAAACGCCTCCCCATACTTTTTTATTGTATCTTAATAATGATGTTACAGTAAATTGAGCAACCTTTCCATCGCTGAAGGCGAAAACTGAAGGCGCTAATTCAAATGAAGGGTTTTGTAATTGAAAGGTATATCCGGCTGTCAGATAGTAATGTCTGCTGATATATGGCTGGCCTTTTGAAAATTTAATTTTAGGTTGATTGAGGTGAGTGACAGAAATTGCAGCATAATATTTTTCGGCTTTGTAATATAGTCCGAATCCTGCATCAAAGGCAACATAGCTCTCCTTGTTTTCTGGTATCAAAGGATCTCCTGAAGCTGGTGTATGTGCATCACCATCAGGTATTTGCCAGGCTGGAGTTAATGTTTTATTCAGCATGCCAAGGTTTAATCCGATACCTAATTTTCCACGTCCGATGTCAGTATGGTAAGAATAAATACCCGATAGGTTAATGTCTTTATCAAATCCAATATTATCGCTCTCAATTAATAATCCTACACCACTTTTTACTCCGAAGGGTTTAACAGGAGTACTGATATTGAAAATTGTTGTTGAGGGAGCCCCTTCAAATCCTATCCATTGCTGACGGTTGATCGCAGTAGCACAAATCATTCCTGATATTCCAGCAATACCGGGATTAAAAGTCATAGTATTGAACATATAATGACTTGATAACGGATCTTGTTGAGAAAAACCCTGCTGCATTATCAAAACTAATAGAAGAAATGCAATATTTAATCTCTTCATTTCTTTATTTGTAGGTACGATGCACTTAATTTGAACGAGTAAAATAAGTAAAAATCTAAACCGCAAACAAATTTACCAAAATATATTTGAATAATCTACCCTGCATTATTCATGCAGAAGATAAAAGACACAAGTAAAAAGTCGAAGCGCAGCGAAGATTCCGCCTCGGCGGGGATAAAAGTTAGGCATTTGTAATTTTTTTTAACTATTTTTTTGTATAAGTGATTTTTATGATTGTTTTTTATAATGTTTTAAACCTTTTGTCTTTAGCCTTTTGTCTTTAGCCTTTTTTGATGTTTATGAATTAATCAGACTAAGTTTCTCTTTGATAAGAAATCTAATTTTAGATATGATTACCAGAAAGAATGAGGTTCAAAGAGCAGGCTGAAATGGCTATGCTTTATGTCTTTCGACAGCTTTTACCCATCGTTCAGGGATCTCGTTCCGGTTCGCATTAAGGTAATCTTCATGCGAACATGCAACATACAGGTTAGGACTGTCATCAGCAGGCAGTTCCATCCACCATCTGTCGGTGAGATTACTTTTAACAAATATCAGATCGTCGTCCATGTCAGTAACTCTGACATGATACCTTATAAATCGTCCTGAATTACTGTTGCTTAGCACTGGTGTTTCGTACTGCTTTTGTGAAAAACCTTCGAGGAAAAACCAGAGGATCTGGGCAGCAAGACCCGCAGTCTGAAAACGGATATCAAAATCAGGATTTACATCAAATAGTCCGAAAATTTTCAGGTTGTCTGAAATTCCGGCATATCTTGAGAGCAGGCAAATTTCTTCTCCATAGAAACCATTTGGGGATGGACTCATTGTGCCAGGGGCATCTGACTGCCTGACCGCAGAAATGTCAAATATTGCCACTTCTGAATCTCTGAAAAGAGGCTCAGTCAGGTAAATGGCCTTTCTTACATCCCCTATCCTGATAAGCTCGGATCTTTGTTTAAGAAACCGGTTAATGACCTGCTGGTCATTAAGGTATGTCTGGTAACCTATATTTATATAATGTTGAAATGTGCTTTTTTGGTTATTGATGATTCTATTAAGATAATTAAAGGAATCAGGCTCTCTCCTTTCATTACTATAATCGATCCTCGGGTCGACTGCTGCAATAGTATAATTGATTTTTTGTTGGGTGAGGGCCATATCAATTGCAGGAACGAGTGAGCTGCTGCCACCAATTATTAAGGGGAACAGGTTTTCCCCAATCAATAAGGAGAGGATATCTGTCAGGCCTGCTATGGTATCGTTAAAGGAGACTCCTTGTTTCATATTACCAAGGTCAATTATTTTTGATTTTCCCGGAATTTTTGCAAGTCTGTATAACTCTTTTCTGATGGTGTCGGGTCCTTTAAATGAACCAGTATTTGAAGAGTTTCGGTCATCAGGGATACCTAATAATGCGACCTTGTATTTACTGATATTTTTTATTGGTGTATTCTCAGTATGAATAGAGATATTGTGAGGGAAGACAGCATGTCCTGTCAGATGTTCAAAATCAGGACCTTCTATACTTACAGGATTAAAATAATCATTCAGGTCTACCATGGCATAGTTTAAGAACGCTTTTTAGTTTTATCACTGTTTTCAATAATCGTTATACAATCTTCTTTAGTAAGCTTTTCGGCATCTGTCCCTTTAGGTAGCCTATAGTTTACTTTGTCCTTAACCAGGTAAGGTCCATACCTGCCGTTCAGCAACCTAATGTGGTCAAAGTCTTTCAGAACCTTTTTTTTATCACTTTCATTCTTTTCAAGGATAACCTCAACGGCTCTGTTGAAAGTTATATTATATGGATCATCCACCCCCTTTTTTAATGAAAAGAACTTACTATTATATCTGATATAGGGTCCGAATTTTCCTATTCCAACCACCATCTCACTACCATCATATTCGCCTAATGAGCGGGGTAGGCGGAACAGGTTTAATGCCTCTTCAAGAGTTATTGTTTCAAGCAGTTGGTTCTTTGCAAGGCTGGCAAATCTGGGCTTCTCATCGTTTCCTGAATCGCCTATCTGTGCTACAGGTCCAAACCTTCCCATTCTTACAGTAACCGGTTCTCCTGACTCAGGGTGATTCCCAAGTATTCTTACCCCTGTTTTTCTCTCTTTCTTCTCAAGAGTATTTGTCACTGTTTGATGAAATGGTGAGTAGAATTTCTTCAGCATCCCTGTCCATTTAAGATTACCTAAAGCAATCTCATCGAACTGCTCCTCAACCTCAGCAGTAAAGTGATAATCAACGATTTCTGAAAAATTTTCCATCAGGAAATCATTAACGATCATGCCTATATCCTGGGGAAAGAGCTTAGATTTTTCTTTTCCTGCGATTTCTGTTTTTGTTGTTAATGCAGAGTTTCCTTTTTCAAGCGTAATAATTTTTATCTGCCGTTTTTCACCAGGTCTGTCTTCACGGGTAACATATCCCCTGTTCTGAATAGTTGAAATTGTAGGAGCATATGTTGAAGGTCGTCCTATTCCCAGTTCCTCTAGCTTTTTAACAAGGCTGGCTTCTGTATATCTTGGTGGTGGGGTTGTGTATTTCTGAGCAGCAGTAATATTGTTGTACCAAAGAGGCAATCCTTTTTTGACAGGCGGGATTATATACTTGTCCTCATCATTGTTTTCCTGGTCAGTCGATTCTGTATATACTCTCAGGAACCCATCAAATTTAATTACTTCACCGTTAGCCTGAAATGTAACAGGAGAGTTATTCATATCAATTGAAATTGAGGTCTTCTCCATCTCTGCATCTGCCATCTGTGAAGCAATTGTTCTTTTCCAGATAAGTTCATAAAGTCTTTTCTCGTTCTGGCTTCCGACAGTAGTTGTATTGTTGAGGTATGCTGGACGTATAGCTTCATGAGCTTCCTGTGCACCTTTTGATTTGGTTTTGAACTGTCGCGTTTTTGAATACTTTTCACCAAACTCCAAAATTATCACATCATGCGACCGTGCAAGAGCAAGTTTGGAAAGACTAGTTGAGTCAGTCCTCATATAAGTTATCTTACCTGCTTCATATAGTTTTTGAGCAACAGTCATTGTTTGAGCCACAGAGAAGCCGAGCTTCCGGTAAGCCTCCTGCTGAAGAGTAGATGTAGTGAATGGAGGAGCCGGTGATCGGGTCCCTGGTTTGATACTTATACTACTGACTATATATTCTGAAACATTACACAACTCAAGAAATTTCAGAGCCTCTTTTTCATCAGAAAATCGTTTGGAGGCTTCAGCCCTGAGAACTGCACTCTCTCCGGTACCTGAATTGATACGGAAAAGAGCAGTGATCCGGAATGATGACTCTGTTTGAAAGGAGATAATCTCTCTTTCCCTTTCAACCAGAAGCCTTACAGCTACTGACTGAACCCTGCCAGCAGATAGTGATGGTTGTACCTTTTTCCAAAGGACAGGAGATATTTCAAAACCAACCAGCCTGTCGAGAATACGGCGTGCCTGCTGTGAATTTACCAGGTTCATATCAATTTCTCTGGGGTTTTTGATAGCATTTGCTAAGGCCTCTTTAGTAATTTCATGGAATACGATTCTCTTAGTGGTTGAGAGGTCGAGCTTTAATATACTTGCCAGGTGCCATGCAATAGCTTCTCCTTCACGGTCTTCATCGGAAGCGATCCAGATATTCTTTGAATCAGCAGCAGCTTTGCGAAGCTCACTAACCACTTTTGCCTTTTCTTTCGGGATTTCATAATCAGGGGTGAAATTTTTTTCGATATCTATTCCAAGATTCTTTTTGGACAAATCTCTTATATGCCCGAAACTAGAGACAACGCGGAAGTCTTTTCCCAGGAACTTCTCAATAGTTTTAGCTTTAGCAGGCGACTCAACAATTACAAGATTTTCGATCATTACAGCAAATATTTTTTCTTTTATCAGACGACAAAGTAAATCAATTAGGTACCAAACTTCAAAATAATCCGTTAAGATTCTTTATTAATTACTATTTTTGGCCAAACTTCTTTAGTAAATGAAAAGTAATAATAACAGAAAATATCTGATTTGGTTCTGGGCGCTATTCATTTTTCCGTTCGTTTTTATAATTACATTATTTATTCTGATATCAAAGGAAAAACTGGGGCCAATGCCCTCATTCGACGAACTTGAAAATCCGGAATATTACCTGGCTGCAGAGGTTTATTCAGAAGATGGAGTTCTTCTGGGAAAGATTAGTATTGAGAACCTTACATGGACAGAGTATAAAGATCTTTCTCCATATCTTACCGATGCACTTATAGCAACAGAAGATATACGATATTACAGACATTCCGGAATTGATCTACGAGGTCTTGGACGTACAGCAATCAGAACAATTCTTCTGGGTCAGAGCACAGGAGGTGCCAGCACTATTACTCAGCAGCTAGCTAAGCAACTCTACCCGAGAGACACAACTAAAACCTCTGCTTTAATGAAAAAGGTGAAGCTGGGGGTTTCTAAATTCAAAGAGTGGCAGACTGCAGTAAAGCTTGAACGAAGCTATACCAAGGAAGAGATCATTACCATGTATCTGAATAAATTTAACTACAGTTATAATGCTATTGGAATCAAGTCAGCAGCAAAGGCATACTTCAATACAACTCCCGACTCTTTGAATCTCCAGGAATCAGCCGTACTGATAGGAATGCTTAAAGCGTCAACAAGATATAATCCGGTGAGGAATTATGATCTTATGTTGCAACGCCGGAATGTTGTTCTCTCACAGATGGAAAAATATGGTTACATCACATCTTCTGTAGCAGACTCAGTGAAGAACTTGCCAATAGAGGTTGATTTCAGCGTTGAGGATCATAATACCGGACTTGCCACCTATCTGAGGGAGTACATCAGGAATACAATGAGGAGGCCTGAACCTGACAGAAACAAATATGTACAGCAATCATCGTATGACGATGCATTATGGGAATGGGAAAACAATCCGCTTTATGGCTGGTGTAATAAAAATAAGAAACCGGATGGAACGGATTATAGTATATATAAAGACGGGCTAAAGATTTATACAACTATAAATTCACGCATGCAGCAATATGCTGAGGAGGCTTTGACCGAACATCTTTCAAAAGAGATGCAGCCAGCTTTTTATAAACGGGCAGAAGGGTTTAAGAATCCACCATATTCAGATGATCTTACGAAAAAAGAGATTGATGACTTAATTATGAGGTCTCTTTTTCAGAGTGACAGGTATTATATAATGAGAGCAAGAGGTATTCCTGAAGATTCGATAATGCTGGCTTTCAACACACCCGTGAAAATGAAAGTCTTTTCGTGGAAAGGAGACAGGGATACCTTAATGACACCTCTCGATTCTATTCGATACTATAAATATTTTATCAGGTCTTCTTTTATGGTAGAAGATCCTCATAACGGCTATGTCAAAGCATATGTGGGAGGTCCTGATTTTAGATATTTCAAATATGATGCCATAACCCAACAAAAAAAGCAGGTTGGCAGTACAATTAAACCTTTCCTTTACACAATAGCAATGCAAAACGGATATTCTCCATGTTGGGAGGTGGAGAATATTCCAAGATCTTTTGATTTGCCAGGAGATACCGTTCCATGGACACCAAGGAGTTCAGGCCCAAGGGCTTACCATGGCAAGATGGTTACACTGGCATGGGGGCTTGCTCATTCGGAAAATTATATTTCATCCTGGTTAATGAAACAGTTCAAACCAACAGCTGTATCCGCACTTATGCACAAGATGGGGATAAGAAGTTTTATTGATCCAGTACCTTCAATATTTTTGGGAACTTCCGATATTAAACTGGAAGAGATGGTTGGTGCATATGGTACTTTTGCCAATAAAGGTGTATATACCCGACCTATGTATGTTACCCGTATTGAAGATAAAAACGGAAATGTTATTTCAAGGTTCACCCCAAAAATTGAAGAGGTTTTAAGTGAAGAACAAGCTTACCTGATGCTTAATCTCTTACAGAATGTTGTTACCAGAGGAACAGCCATAAGGATGCGAAATGAGCCCTATAATTTCAGGAATCAGATTGGTGGAAAAACAGGAACAACACAGAACAATTCCAATGGCTGGTTCATGGGTGTAACGCCTAACCTTGTTGGTGGTGTATGGACCGGATGGGAAGACCAGTCAATTCACTTTGAGACGATATCAGAAGGTCAGGGAGCCAATATGGCCTTACCTGTATTTGCCTTGTTCCTTCAAAAAGTCTATGCCGATCCTCTATTCGGAATCATGGAGGCTGATGAGTTTGAACGTCCCTCTAATTTCAACATGGAACTCGATTGTGAAAAGGTAAAAAGGGAAAATTCAAGCCGGTATAATTATAGCCGAGGGAGATATTAAGAAGGCGCAATGGCGCAACGGCACAAAGGCATAACGGCCCAATTGCACGAGGGGTTCAAGCCGGGTTAATGATTTCTTAGTTGTTTAGCTAAAAAGCGATCTGACAAGATTCTCAATCTTGGCAACGGATATCACTTCAATGTTTAATCCTTTAATTGATACATTCCGGTGATATTTTGATATATATATTTTGTTGAATCCCATTTTTGACGCTTCCCTGATACGTTGTTCTATTCGTGAAACGGGTCTGATTTCTCCCGAAAGACCAGTTTCTCCGGAAAAACAGATTTCCCGTTCAATAGGGATGTCTAAATTGGAGGATAATACGGAACTTATAATTGCAAGATCTATTGCAGGGTCGTTTACTTTAATACCTCCGGCAATATTCAGAAAAACATCTTTTATTCCAAGTTTAAAACCGGCTCTTTTTTCAAGTACAGCAAGCAGCATATTAAGTCTTCGGATATCGAAACCGGTTGAGCTTCTTTGTGGTGTCCCGTACACAGCACTGCTCACAAGTGCCTGAGTTTCAATAAGAAACGGTCTAAGCCCATCAACTGTTGCAGCAATTGAAACACCACTAAGTGCTTCATCGTGTTGATTAATAAACATTTCAGAGGGGTTGTCTACTTCCCTTAAGCCTGTCTCTACCATCTCAAAAATACCTAATTCAGAAGTTGCTCCAAACCTGTTTTTAACTGAACGTAGTATCCGGTAAACATAATTATTATCACCCTCAAAATATAAAACCACATCAACAATATGTTCCAGTACCTTAGGGCCTGCAAGTGTGCCATCCTTGGTGATATGGCCAATCAGGAAGACAGGAATTCCGGTTATCTTGGAATATTTGAGTAGCTGTGCGGCACATTCCCTTACCTGCGATACCGATCCTGCAGAAGACTCGAGCATTCCGTTACTTATAGTCTGGATTGAGTCAATGATTACTAATGCCGGTTTAATATTTTCGGCATGTGCAATGATGCTTTCAAGTTCTGTTTCACAAAGAATGTAGCATTGAGGGTTAGTGTTTTTCATCCTTTGGGCCCGAAGGCTTATCTGTTCTTCGCTCTCTTCACCGGAAACATAAAGGATTTTTTTCCCTTTAAGGGCAAGGGCAAGTTGAAGTGCCAGAGTGGATTTGCCAACACCGGGTTCCCCACCGAGAAGGATAAGTGATCCACCCACAATACCTCCACCTAATATCCTGTCGAGTTCTGAAATACCACTTTTCTGTCGGCCATGTTCATCAGCTTTAATGTTGTCAAGAAGTTCAGGTTTCCTTTTTCCCTGGTTCATTACGAAAACTGTATCGCGGGAAGAGGTGGTTGCAATAATCTCTTCATGGTATGTATTCCATTCCTTACATGACGGGCATCTTCCAATCCACTTTGCCGATTCGACACCGCAATTCTGACAAACGAATATTGTTTTGTTTTTTGCCATAATGTTTACCCCCCAACCCCCCAATTGGGGGCTTTTATAATTCGTAAAAATCTTAAAGTATCTTAATAATTGTTTCTTAATGGCTTGTAATCAAACAGATATTAATATTTATTCTATAAAATCAAATAAGTTCAAATGAAAAAACTTGAATGCCTGTGAGCAAACCTTATCAGGAACTTTCTTCTTTCTTGTTCTTTTTGAAAATTATAAAGAAGGATATAGTTCCTATTATTGCGACAATAATCAGTTGTGATTCATGGGTAAGAAGTGCATAAACAAGTCCGTCTTCCAGGGGAATATTCTTGACAATCAACAGGCCACGGGAAATAATATAATGGAATGCACCAAGTCCACTCTGTACGGGTGCCGACATGGCAAGTCCTCCAATAACGAGAAGGAAAATACTATCTTCAAAGGTCAGGTGTGAAGTACTCTCGATGGAGAATACGACCACCCATGTCATAAGTGCATAGTTGATCCAGATAAAGACTGTGTGGAAAATAAATTCCCATTTCCTCTTTAGATTGGTAATTGTTCTCAGTCCGTTAATAACTCCTCCTGCCAGGTCGAAAATCTTTGAAAAAAACCGAACCTTTCGAAGGCTCTTTCTATACCAGATCATCAAAACAAATAAGATAATAAGAATAGAGAAAAGTATTACCCAGAGAATCCATGTGACACCAAATATAGACAACACATCCTGTTGAATAGGAACCAGAATGCTCTCCTTAAGGAAAAGGTTTATTTGATCCCCACTGGTGAATATCAGGTAAATCATGATTGCAAGGAGGGAGAGGAAGTCTATGGAACGTTCAACAACCACGGTTCCTATAAGTTGATCGACAGGTATTTTTTCCTTTTTCCCCAATGCTACGCAACGGGTTATTTCGCCAATTCTTGGTAATGCAATGTTAGCCAGGTAGCCAGTCATCAATGCATAAAACGAGTTTCTTAATGAAGGGTTGAATCCCAGTGGGTTAATAAGGAGTGCCCATCTTCTGGCACGGCTGATAAAAGCGGCAAGCCCAAAGAATACTGACAGTATAAGCCAGGAGTAATTAGCTTCCTTTAGAACAGCAGTAATCTTCGGAAAATCGACATTTCGGAATGCAAACCATAAAAGGATTATTCCGACAGCAAGGAAACCCAGAAACTTCAGAGATTGTAGAATTCCTTTCCTCAATTTCAGATCAATTTATTTGTTTGTGTATCAGGGAAGATAATAGATGGTTTGAATGTCTTCGCTTCCCTGAAATCAAGCAAGGCGAATGACATAATAATGATAATATCGCCGACTACCACCTTTCTTGCAGCAGCACCATTAAGGCATATCTCTCCTGAGCCTCTTTCACCTTTTATTACATAGGTTTCAAAACGTTCACCGTTATTTAAGTTTAGAACCTGGACTTTCTCGTTTTCTATTATATTTGCAGCATTCATAAGATCCTCATCAATTGTGATGCTCCCAACATAATGAAGATTTGCACCTGTTATGGAAACCCTGTGAATTTTTGATTTTAATACTTCTATTAACATAGGATGATACCTTGTTGATAATAATTACTCAGCAAAGGTAATTAACCTTTTGATTCAGACCAACCCAAATTCGATATTATCTATCAGTCTTATATTACCGGCTTTGACAGCAATGCATCCATAATATCTTTTATCTATATTGATTTCATCTCTTTTGTTTAATGGGATAAGATCTGTATCATCCACAATATCAAAGTATTCCACTTTGAAGCCAGAGACATTATTGATGCTGTTTTCAACGAAGGATTTTATTTCGGAAATATCGTGTTCAGTAGTCATTTCAGAGGCAGCGGAGATGGTTTTATAGATAATGGCTGCGTCTCTTCTTATACCAGACTCAAGAAGCCGGTTTCTGCTGCTCATAGCCAATCCATCATTTTCCCGTACTATAGGATGACCAATTATTTTCACTTTATTTCCGGTCTGCCTTACCAGTTCTCTAATCACGGCAAGTTGTTGAAAGTCTTTCATCCCAAATATGGCGATATCGGGCTTAACTATGTTGAAAAGCCTGCTCACCACTTTTGCAACACCATTAAAATGGTTTGGACGGTAAAGAGCTTCCATTACATTATCAAGATTACCGAAATAGAAATGCCGTATATCTTCTTCAGGGTAAATTTCTTCGTTTTCAGGAGTAAAAACAATGTCAGTTTTCCTGAGGGCTTTTTCAAGAAGTTCCAGATCCATTTCCGGAGTTCTGGGGTAATTATTCAGATCTTTTTTGTCGCTAAACTGTGTCGGATTTACATATATACTCACAACTACTAAAGGGCATAGTTTTACAGCATTTGCAGCCAGAGATAGATGCCCTTCATGCAGTGCACCCATTGTTGGCACAAAACCAACAGGTGCAAGATGCCTCTTTTTAATCTGGTTTTGCAATTCGTTAACTGTACAAAACACCTCCATTGCTCATATTTTATACAAACCTATATGAAATTATTTCAATCCAGAACTTTCAGAGCAGATAAAATTTCGTGTTCACTGCACAATCAGGATATTTAATTATGTAATTTTTTATTACTATCTTTGCCCCTTTAAATTGAGATGGTATATACAGGTAGGTAAATAAATGGAAAGCAGGAAGGTATTATTCATTTCACAAGAGATCACTCCATATTTAGGTGAATCGAATTTGTCGAAGATCGGAAGATTTCTCCCACAAGGTATTCAGGAAAGGGGTAAAGAGATTCGGACTTTTATGCCGAGGTATGGTTGTATTAATGAAAGAAGGAATCAGCTGCATGAGGTTATCCGGCTTTCAGGAATGAATTTAATTATTGACGATACCGACCATCCCCTAATAATTAAAGTTGCTTCGATACAGTCAGCCCGCATGCAGGTCTATTTTATTGATAATGACGATTATTTCCTGAGAAAATATATAATCAGCGACTCTGAAGGGAAGGAATTTGAAGATAATGATGAGAGGGCTTTATTCTTTGCCCGTGGGGTTATTGAAACTGTGAAAAAATTGAGATGGGCTCCTGATATTGTTCATTGCCATGGTTGGATGTCAGCCCTGGTGCCGGTTTACCTCAAGAGTATTTACAATGATGATCCTCTGTTCAATAATTACAAAATTATATATTCTCTTTACAATAATGATTTTAAAACTCCGTTTAGATCAACATTCGCCGATAAACTGCGTTTCGATGGAATAGATGGTGAAAGCCTTAAAATGGTTAAGAACCCTGATTTTGTTAATGTATCGAAATTGGCAATTAAATATTCTGACGGGATAATTATCGGAAGTGAAGATATAAACGAGGAATTGACCAAATACGTGAGTACAGTTAATAAACCGGTTCTTTCATTCAAAAATGAGACCGAATATATTGATGCCTATAATGACTTTTATGACAAGATATTATCATAGTTCCCAATCACTACACAGATTTTATTCTGTTTCTCATCATCTCTTTAGCAAATTCTTTCTGACACTCTTTACTCTCATAACATTTTTTTTAAGTTCTTGTGAAGAGGAGCCAACACAAATCGGATCGGCACTGCTTCCGAAAGGTGATTTTGTTGATATACAGTCTACAGATACAATAAGTGCATGGTCATATACTATGTATGATGAATTAGATCGTACTGATAATCCTTCCATTTCGTATCTGGGATATATTTACGATCCCTATTTTGGCACAACTACAGCAGAGTTTGTTACTGAGATAAGAATGGGTAGTGAGTGGAATTTTGAACCCACCACAATTGATTCTGTAAGGTTATACCTGACTCTTCTTGATGTTAAGGGGGGAGGCTCGGACAATGTTTATACCTTAAAACTTTCAGAGATTGCTGAGCAACTTAATATCGACTCTGCATATTATTCAAGCAAGGTAGTGCCTCTAACTGGGTATGAGATTTCCGATATTGAGCTTCCTGCATTGACACCCGATACCATAAATAATATTGTTATCGATCTGCCTGTTGAATTCGGGAATTATCTTATAAGAGATACTTCAAAACTATTTTACAGTAATACAAGAGATGATTTCAGATCTTTTTTCAACGGATTATATTTTAGTATAACACCTGGTTCTGACCCTTTACTTGTTTTGTTAAGTTTTACACCGCCCTCTACTCCTGGAGCATATAATAATGTATTAGTTCTATACATGCATGATGAAGCTGATGAACTGAAACAATTCCTGTTCATTCTCGATGCTGTTAATAAAAACGCCTCTTTTAACAAGTATTCACACGATTTTACTACTGCCAGTCCGGAGAAGAAAATAGCGCATATTAATGATGGTTTTCTCGACACTCTTTCTTACCTTCAGTCGCTTAACGGTGTATATACAAAAATAGAGTTACCATCTCTTAAAACATTGAAAGATGATCCGGCTTTCAATAATATTGGAGTTAATAAAGCGAGACTTTCAATACCTGTCTATTTGGATGGTGATATGTTTAAACCATCTACGGTCCCTCCTCAACTATATCTGAGGTACAGGACAAAAAGCGGGGCTAAATATGAGGTCCCCGATTATTATATTGATAAGTATCACGACTTCTTTGACGGGAGGATCGATTCAATAAATAATGTCTATAAATTTAATCTGGCTACATTTGTACAGGGGTATTTTAATGATGCTACTGATGAAGTACTGCCTGAGCTGGAATTATTCCAGTATGGAGGTATAAAGAATGTCATTTTGAAAGCCAATAACAGCAAAACTCCTGTTAAATTCGAATATACCTATACTAAGTTCTAGATTTTGTGAACCAAAATTATTACTTTCGTGCCTTATGTTCTAATGCTTGTTCATTATGTGTGGAATAATTGGTTATATTGGTTCGAAACCTGCCCGTGAAATATTAATAAACGGTCTTAAACGACTTGAGTACCGTGGTTATGATTCAGCCGGAATTGCTCTGGTAAATGGCGAAACGAAGATCTTTAAATGTACAGGAAGGGTTAAGGATCTAGAGAAGATAGTCAATAAATCAAATTTTAACGGAACAACAGGAATGGGGCACACCCGATGGGCAACGCATGGCGAACCCAACGAGTTAAATGCTCACCCTCAAGTATCTTACAAAGGCAGCTTTATAGTTGTTCATAATGGTATTATTGAGAATTATTCCCGTCTGAAAAAACACCTTGAGACCAGGGGAATAATATTTACCAGCCAGACAGATACTGAAGTTCTGGCAAACCTTATTGAGCATCTTTATCTCGAAGGCGATCTGACTGCTGAACAGGCAATTATAATGGCTCTAAATAGGGTGGAAGGTGCCTATGGTCTGGTGATTATCTGCACAAAGGAATCAGACAAGCTGTTTGCTGCAAAAAAGGGTAGTCCACTTGTTATAGGAGTGGGCGAGGGAGAAAATTTTATTGCTTCCGATGCAACGCCTATCGTTGAATATACTCAGAGGGTTATCTATTTGAATGACGATGATATTGCCATTATAAAGAAAGATGAACTTATCCTTAAAACAATAAGAACCGGGATGATACAACCGGAGGTTAAAGAATTGGATTTAAAGATAGGAGAGATCGATAAGGAGGGATTTGCTCATTTCATGTTGAAGGAAATTTTTGAACAGCCCAGGGCAATCCACAATACCTTCAGAGGCAGAGTATTGCCTGACTATTCCGGAGTGATGCTTGGCGGACTTCACAACGTACTGGAATCAATGTCGAAGGCTGAAAAAATAGTAATAATTGCATGTGGAACTTCATGGCATGCAGGATTGTTGGGAGAATATATTTTAGAGGAATATACCCGTATTCCTGTAGAGGTAGAGTATGCTTCTGAATTCAGGTATAGAAATCCTATTATTAAAAAAGGGGATATTGTAATTGCAATAAGTCAGAGCGGTGAAACAGCTGATACTCTTGCAGCTATTAAACTTGCAAGAGCAAAAGGAGCAGAAGTGATTGGGATATGTAATGTAGTCGGCAGCAGCATTCCGCGTGAAACAGATGCGGGTGTTTATACTCATGCAGGACCAGAGATAGGTGTCGCATCAACAAAAGCATTTACTACCCAGGTTACGGTGCTGGCAATGATGGCCTTTGAAATTGGACATCAGAAGGGAATCATCACCGATTCAGTATATAAAGATTTGATTACAGAACTGGTTTCAATCCCAGAGAAAATTGAGAAAGCGCTTGAAATCAATACTCAGGCTCTTGAACTTGCCAGAGTTTTTCAAAACACTCACAATGCACTTTATCTTGGAAGAGGGTATCTGTTTCCTGTAGCATTAGAAGGTGCACTTAAGCTGAAAGAGATTTCATATATACATGCCGAGGGCTATCCTGCTGCTGAAATGAAACATGGTCCGATTGCGCTTATTGATGAAAATATGCCTGTTGTTGTTGTTGCAACCAAAGATGATACTTACGAAAAGATCATCAGTAATATACAGGAGATAAAGGCAAGAAAAGGTATTGTAATTGCGATTGTTACAGAAGGAGATGAAATAATCAGAAAAATGGCTGATTATGTTCTTGAAGTTCCCGAAACACTTCCGGCATTTACGGGACTTCTTGCAGTGATACCTCTTCAATTATTATCATATCATATTGCGGTATTAAGAGGGTGTGATGTTGACCAGCCAAGGAACCTGGCAAAATCTGTAACTGTGGAATAAAAAACTTGATTTTGAGCAGGTAAGAGGAGAATTTGAATCTAACAGTGTTGTTGCCGCAATCAAGGAGCATATTAAACAAAAAATAGCCCTGGGCAATGAGTTGATTAAGAAGATGAGAAGGATAAATAAATAAAAATATTTATCTGCCGGAATACATCAAATCGTAATATTTGCCATAATCCCCTGACAGGACACTTTGGAGCCAGCTTTCATTTGTGAGATACCATTCAACAGTTTTTTCAAGTCCAACAGCAAAGTCAGGTATTGGAGCCCAGCTAAGCTCTTTCTGTATTTTCGAGGAATCGATAGCATACCTCATATCATGTCCGGGTCTATCTTTAACATAGGTTATAAGCTTTTCTGAAGTACCGGCAGGCCGGCTTAGCTTTTTATCTAGTATATTGCAAAGAAGCTTAATAAGATCAATATTTTTCCACTCATTATTTCCTCCGATATTGTATGTTTCTCCTACTTTTCCCCTGTGATAAATGAGGTCTATTGCTGAGGCATGGTCCTCAACATAAAGCCAGTCGCGGATGTTTTCACCTTTACCATATACCGGGATAGGTTTGTTGGTTTTAATATTATTTATTACCAGAGGGATAAGCTTTTCAGGGAACTGGTTTGGTCCGTAGTTATTAGAGCAATTAGAGATTACAACCGGAATTCCAAAAGTATGATTATAGGCTCTGACCATGTGATCGGAACTTGCCTTGGAAGCTGAATAAGGACTTTTCGGGTCGTAAGCTGTGAGTTCCGTGAAGAGCCCTTCTTTTCCAAGTGATCCGTAAACCTCATCGGTAGAAATATGATAGAATAGCTTCCCCTCAGGAGAATTTTTCCAGCTGTTAAGAGCTGAATTAAGAAGGTTAACTGTACCTACAATATTTGTAAAAACAAATTCATCAGGGCTTTTTATGGAACGATCGACATGCGATTCGGCAGCAAGATGTATTATTCCATCAAAGTTGTATTTTGTAAATAATCCCATCGTAAATCCCTTGTCAACGATATCAATTTTTTCGAAAACATAATTCTGTTTTGATTCAATGTCAGTAAGATTTTCCAGGTTGCCGGCATAGGTAAGCTTATCTGCATTAACAATTAGATAATCGGGGTAGTTGTTTACAAATCTTCTAACCACATGAGATCCGATAAATCCCGCACCACCGGTAATCAGAATGGTTTTCTTCATATCAATTATTTTTTATTTCTGATTTTCTTTTCCCATTCCCAGGCTGTATTCATTGCTTCATCGAGTGAACTTAATGTTTTCCAGCCTAGTTCCTGGTCCGCAAAGGAAGGATCTGCCCATATTTTTTCAATATCTCCTTCTCTTCTTCCTGTTATTTTGTACTTCAGTTTTATTCCTGAAACATTTTCAAACGATCTGATAGCCTCAAGAACTGAAACTCCGGTACCTGTTCCAAGGTTGAAGACCTCATAATCTGACTTGTTTCTTTTTTCAAGAAGTCTTTTTACAGCTATAACATGGGCTTTGGCCAGATCGACAACATGGAGATAGTCCCTTATGCATGAGCCGTCGGGGGTATCATAATCATCTCCGAATACTTTGAGTTCATCTCTTAAACCGTATGCAGTTTGTGTAATAAAGGGTACAAGATTTTCCGGAACTCCTCTGGGAAGTTCGCCTATCAGAGCTGATTGATGCGCTCCGATCGGATTAAAGTACCTTAGCGAAATTGCTTTAATATTTTTATCAGAAACAGTAGTATCCCTGATAATAGCTTCTCCAATCTGTTTTGTGTTTCCATAGGGAGAAGTTGCCGGTTGTAGCGGAGCATCTTCAGTTACCGGTAGATTTTCCGGTTGTCCGTAGACGGTGCATGAGGATGAAAAAACCAGATCCGGAATTTTGAAGCGTATCATTGCATTCAGAATATTAACCAATGATAATAGATTATTCCGGTAGTACTCAAGAGGCTTGTTAACAGATTCACCTACCGCCTTATAGGCTGCAAAGTGGATAATTGCTGCGATATCTGTATTATTACTGAAGAAACCATCGAGTTTTTCCTTATCACATAGATCAAAAATGTCCAGTACCGGTTTAACTCCTGATATTTCATGAATCCTGTCAACAACCTCAGCTTCAGAATTATACAGGTTATCGATAATTACAACATCGAATCCATTCTCAATAAGTTCAACAGTTGTATGCGAGCCAATATATCCGGTTCCTCCGGTAACAAGGATTTTCTTTTTCATTTAAAGACTCCAGTAAGTATGATTTTTAATTTTTCCACGGAGGACACCTTTCACATCAACAACTATTCCATCATTATTCAGGATAGACGTAAAAAATGATTCATCAAGTTTTAAATATTCTTCATGACTGACAGCCAGAATTACGGCATCGTATTTGCCAGAATGTTGCTCCTTCATGTCGATTCCGTATTCTTCTTTAACCTCATGTTTAGAGGCTCCCGGATCAATAACGTCAACTGTTATTCCAAAGTCGTCAAGTTCGCTGATAACATCAACCACTTTTGAATTACGAATATCGGTAACATCTTCTTTAAAAGTAATTCCCATAATAAGAACGCGTGCGCTCTTCAGGTTCTTTCCTGATGCTATTATTTTCTTGACAGTCTGCTTTCCAATATACCTTCCCATACTGTCATTTATGAACCTGCCTGAATCAATCATCTGAGGATGATATCCCAATGACTTTACTTTGAAAGAGAGATAATAAGGATCTACACCAATACAGTGTCCTCCAACCAGGCCCGGATAGAATTTAAGGAAGTTCCATTTTGTTCCGGCTGCTTCAAGTACTTCATACGTATTGACTCCCAGCTTGTTGAAAATGATTGATAGTTCATTCATAAAAGCGATATTAATATCGCGCTGAGTATTTTCGATGATTTTTGCAGCTTCCGCAACTTTTATTGAACTAGCTCTATGAACACCGGCCTCAATGATCAGCTCGTATGTTTTTGCTATATTTTCTGCCGATTCGGCATCGCATCCACTTGTTACTTTTACGATTTTTGTAAGAGAATGTTTTGTGTCACCCGGATTAATTCTTTCGGGGGAGAAACCAACTTTAAAGTCAGTGCCGCATTTTAATTCTGAAAATCTTTCAAGTACAGGAATGCACTCGTCTTCAGTACATCCCGGGTAAACGGTTGATTCATAGACTACATAGTCTCCTCTTTTTAACACTTTTCCAACAGTTTCTGAAGCTTTAAGTACTGGGGTCAGATCGGGCAGATTGTTTCTGTGGATAGGGGTAGGTACTGCAATAATGTGAAATGAGGCATCTTTTAATACCGTAGGATCGCTTGTAAAAATGATATCTGAATCATTAAAAGCTTCAGAACTAAGTTCATTACTTGGGTCAATACCCCGATTCATCTGTTCCACTCTGTCGGGTTTAATATCGAAGCCGATAACGCTGATTTGTTTTGCGAACTCAAGTGCTATTGGCAGGCCGACATATCCAAGGCCAATAACTGAAAGTTTCGTCTCCTTTGTAATAAGATTTTTATACATTATTTTTTTACATTTCTTAATATTGGATGATAGTCTCCTTTAAGTCCTACAGGTTTTGCATTTCTGATTGTGTATGCTGTCTCGACTGACTGTTTTGCCTCTTTTAATCCAAATCCCCTCCCTGTAAGTATCTCTTTGTATGAAAGTGTATGCAGGTCGGCAAACCCATCGCTGAATTCAATCTCTTTGCCTTCAACAGTGATCGATCTGAATGTTCTCTGACCATTTGTCTTCACATGATCAGGAATATCATTATAATCAAGGCTAAGAAACCATCTGACCCTTGCATTTTCGAGTTCAAGAAATCCAGCTGCTTTATTTGGCTCGGAGAGATGAACAATATTCTTTTTAGAGGTACCGAAGATCCAGATCAGCATATCGAAAAAATGAATACCGATGTTAGTTGCCACCCCCCCTGACTTCTGGATATCACCTTTCCAGGATATTGAATACCAGTTCCCGCGGCTGGTTATATATGACAGATCAACATCATAGATTTTACCCTTCGGTCCATTCAGTACCTTTTCCCTCAGTTCCTGCAATTTAGGATGAAGCCGAAGTTGGAGAACAGTATAGATTTTATGTCCGGTCTCATTTTCAATCTCCTGTAACGCTTCAATATTCCATGGGTTGAGGACTATAGGCTTTTCACAGATAGCTTCCGCCTGGTGACGCAGGGCAAACCTGATATGCGAATCATGGAGATAATTGGGAGAACAGATACTTACATAATCAATTTTAGTCCCGGTTCGTTTTAGTTTATCAAAATGTCTGTCGAATCTTTCAAACTCAACAAAAAAATCACTTTCCGGAAAATAGTTGTCAATTCGTCCGACACTATCAAATTTGTCGAGGCTGGCCAGGAGGTTATTGCCTGTTTCCTTAATTGCATGAAGATGTCTGACAGCAATATATCCGGCAACACCTATAATTCCAAAATTTTTTGAAATATTATTCATTCTTAATCCTTTAAAGCCGCATAAAACTACTAAATTATTTTAGAAACAATCCCGTTCTCAAGCAGATATCTCTCGCTGCTTTCAGGGCAGAAAGCAAAACCTTTGTCGTCAAAATCCAGTTTATACCCAAATTCGCTGATCCAACCGGTTTGACGAGCAGGATTACCCAAGACAAGTGCATAAGGCTTGACATCTTTTGTTACTACAGCGCCTGCTCCAACAAATGCATACCTTCCTATAATTATTCCGCAGACGATTGTTGAGTTCGCTCCTATTGAAGCCCCTCTCTCGACAATCGTCTCAAGAAATTGGTCTCTACGTTTTATTGCGCTACGAGGGTTGATTACATTTGTAAATACCATAGAAGGTCCGAGAAAAACATCATCATCGCAAATAACTCCGGAATAGATTGATACATTATTCTGGACTTTTACATTCTTTCCAAGCTTTACCCCAGGTGAGATGACAACATTCTGCCCAATATTACAATTCTCCCCGATTTCAGAATCTGTCATAATATGGCTGAAATGCCAGATCTTTGTTCCCTTACCAATTTTACAACCATCATCGATGATTGCTGTTTTATGGGCAAAATATTTCTTTTTCATAATATTTATTTATCGAAGAATTGTAAGATATTCTGAATTATATAATCAATTTGATCCTGTTCCATGTCAGGATGCATTGGTAGTGAAAGAACCTCTTTGCAAAGAGTGTTTGTTATTGGGAAGTCATTATCGTTGTATCCTAAGTATTTGTAGGCCTCCTGCATATGCAATGGCCCGGGGTAATAAATCATTGATGGAATATTCTTAGATTCGAGATATTTCTTTAGCTCATCCCTTCTTCCGTTTATTATTTTGATGGTATATTGATGATAGATATGAGAAGAATAACTTACTTTTTCGGGAGCAGAAATTGAATCACACCTTATGAAAGCTTCATTATATAGATCCGCAACTTTTTTTCTATCAGTGTTGAAGAGCGAAAGATATTTAAGCTTCACTCTCAGGATTGCTGCCTGAATTGTATCAAGCCTTGAATTGATACCTATATCATCATAATGATATTTTACTTTCATTCCATGGTTGGCAATGCTTCGTAGCTTTTTTGCATAAGCATCATCATTAGTATATATTGCACCGCCATCACCATAGCATCCCAGATTCTTTGACGGGAAAAATGAAGTCGTACCAATATGTCCGATCGTCCCTGCCTTTTTTACAGATCCATCGCGAAAGACATAATCTGCTCCGGTTGCCTGGGCGGCATCTTCTATAACAAAAAGCTTATGGGTCGTAGCAAGCTCCATAATGCTTTCCATGTCAGCACACTGACCGAAAAGATGTACCGGAACAATAACTTTGGTTTTTGGTGTTATTGCTTTTCTGATAGCTTCAACAGAGATGTTAAATGTACCTGGGTCGGGATCAACAATAGTAAGCTTAAGGCCTAGCAGAGCAACAACCTCTACTGTTGCAATAAAGGTGAAATTTGTTGTAATAACCTCATCCCCTGGTTTAAGTCCAAGAACCATCATAGCGAGATAAAGAGCATCTGTCCCGTTCGCACACGAAACAACATGGGTTACTCCCATATATTCCCGGAGCTCATCTTCAAATAGTTTAATATCAGGGCCTTTAATAAACGCAGTTGATGCAAGAACAGACTTAATGGCAATATCAATTTCTGTCCCTATTCTTTGGTACTGAGCCCTCAGGTCGACCATCTGAATCTCTCTCATATCAACTGGAATTTTGGAGATACGAAGATAATATTTTTAAGAGACTTTTACCTCCAACTCTTCTCTTTTTAGTTTCATTCCCTCTTCCTTTTAGCACACTGCAGGGGCTCTGGGGGTGAAAAAAGAGAGTGCAGGGGGCAAAAAATTCCAATAAAAACATGACTTGAATAGGATCTTTCATTGCGGGTAATTATTTTTTGTTAAATTTGTATTAATAATCTAATGATCTTAAGGTGGATATTACAGCTCATATACGGGAATTATTATTCGGACACGACTGTGTTATTGTCCCTGGTTTTGGTGGGTTGCTGGGAAACTATGCTCCGGCACGTATTGATAAGAGTACAAGTACATTTTTCCCACCTGTGAAGCAGATATCCTTCAACCGGAACCTGAATCAGAACGATGGCCTTCTTATTGGCAGGATATCAGGATCATCAGGCATTAATTATGGCGACGCCAGACATCTGGTTGAGGAGTTTGTTGATGAGCTACGAAAAAAACTGGGAAGAGGTGAGAAGGTTGTTTTTGATCATATCGGAAGTTTTATCAATAACCAGGAAGGCAACGTGCAGTTTGAACCCGATATGAGTGCGAACTACCATCTGGATTCGTATGGTCTTGAATCATTTCAGTGTTTGCCTCTTGAAGGATATGATGTCAGAAAACGGATTATAAGACATATAGGGAATGATCCTATAAAACAGACATCCATCAGGAAAATATTATGGAGAGCAGCTGTAATCATTCCTTTCTTATCAATACTGGTTTTTGTCTCGTTAAAAACTGATCTCTTCAAGGCGAAAATTGAATCAGCTACACTTAGTCCTCTTGTAACAGCTGAATTTGAACATAATAAAAATGCTGTTGATGAGGGGATAAAAGATGTGTTGAATAAAATTGGAGAGAATGTAGTGCCAATATCTGAAGAACGGGTAGCCCCGGAAGTGATAGTCCCTGTTATATCTGAAGTCAATTCTTATTGTCTGATTACAGGAAGCTTTAAATCTCATAAGAATGCTGTTAGTCAGGCCGATATGCTTAAGGCCGAAGGGTTTACTCCAGAAATTATAGGAGCATCAAATGGGTTTTACAGGGTTAGTGCAATGGGTTGCAGCGATCTGAACAGTGCAATGATCAGAAAAGACAGCATCTCAAAGAAATACCCGGGAACCTGGGTTTCAAGAAAAAGATAAATAAAATTCTTATTTTACCATACTACCATTACTGACATTATCGGCAGGGGAAACCATTACTAATCTCCCATCTTTATCTTCAGCCATAAGTATCATCCCTTGAGACTCTATTCCCTTAATCTTACGTGGTTCAAGATTAGCTACGATTGAAATTTGTTTACCTACAATAGCTTGCGGTTCAAAATACTCTGCAATACCGGATACAATAGTACGGATATCAAGACCGGTATCAATTCTGAGTTTAAGCAGTTTATTAGTTTTTGGTACTTTTTCAGCTTCAAGAATCGTTGCTGTTCTGATATCTATTCTGGAGAAATCATCAAAAGTTATGGTCTCTTTACCTTGTGTAATTTTAGCGTCTGCTGCTTCATTGGTTTTTTTTGTTGACATAAGCTTATCTAACTGACGTGTAATCTCCTCATCTTCAATTTTATCAAACAGTAAACCAGGTTTTTTGATTACATGATCCGGAAGTAACAGATCTTTTTTCCCTGCTTCGTTCCAACTCAATTTATTGAGATTGATCCATCCACGTAATTTATCCATTGAGAAAGGAAGAAAGGGTTCACAAACAATCGTCAGATTTACAGTTATTTGCAAGGCAATGTTAATAATAGTTTTTACCCTTGTCTGATCTGTTTTAATTACTTTCCATGGTTCTGAATCGGCAAGGTACTTATTGCCAAGTCTTGCAAGATTCATTGCCTCTTTCAGTGCTTCACGGAACCTGAATGCTTCAAGGCTGGTCTCCACATTTTTCTTTAACCTGGCAATCTCATTTAAAACATATTCATCATTTGAATCGGTCTTTCCTCTTTCAGGGACTTTCCCGTCATAATAGTTATTGGTAAGCACAAGAGTCCTGTTTACAAAGTTCCCAAGAATGGCTACCAGTTCATTGTTATTCCTTGCCTGAAAATCTTTCCAGGTGAAGTCATTATCTTTTGTTTCGGGAGCATTAGCACATAGGGAGTATCTCAAAACATCCTGTTTCCCCGGAAAATCTTCAAGGTATTCATGCAGCCATACAGCCCAGTTTCTTGAAGTGGAGATTTTATCATTCTCAAGATTCAAAAATTCATTTGCAGGAACATTCTCAGGTAGAATATAGCTTCCTTCTGCATTGAGCATTGCCGGGAAGATGATACAATGGAAAACAATATTATCTTTTCCAATGAAGTGAACCATCTTTGTCTCTTTATCTTTCCAGTATTTTTCCCATTCGGGAGTCAGTTCTTTTGTAGCGGAAATATATCCAATAGGGGCATCGAACCACACATAGAGTACTTTACCTGTTACCCCTTCAATAGGGACCGGTACGCCCCAGTCGAGATCCCGGCTTACAGCCCTTGGTTGCAAGCCCTGATCGAGCCAGGACTTACACTGTCCGTAGACATTAGCTTTCCATTCCTTATGATCTTCGAGTATCCATTTTTTAAGCCATGTTTCATATTTGTCGAGTGGGAGATACCAGTGAAGAGTTTCACGTAATATCGGTTTGCTTCCACTGACTGTTGAATGGGGATTTATGAGTTCATTAGGGCTTAGCGAAGTTCCACATTTTTCACACTGGTCGCCATAAGCGTTCTCATTTCCGCAATGCGGACAGGTCCCCATTATATACCTGTCGGCCAGGAAACAATCCGCCTCTTCATCATAATATTGTTCGGAAGATTTTTCGGTGAATTCACCTTTGCTGTACAATGTCCGGAAAAAATCGGATGCTGTTTCGTAATGTACTTTATTTGATGTACGGGAATAGATATCGAAAGCAATTCCAAAATCCTCAAATGCTTTTTTATTAATTGAATGATATCTGTCAACAATCTCCTGCGGGGAGACACCCTCTTTGCGTGCTTTTAAAGTTATAGGAACACCATGTTCATCAGATCCGCAAACAGAAATAACGTCTACGCCTTTCATTCTCAGGTACCTGGTGTAAATATCGGAAGGTATATAGACTCCTGCCAGATGGCCAATATGAATTGGACCGTTAGCATATGGGAGAGCGGAAGTGATAAGATATCTTTTAAAATTCTTCATGATTCTGATAATGAGGTGTTAGCAATTTGTAAAATCGAACAAAGATAATAAATTTAAAGACTATCGAAGTTGACTGTGAGACTTAAAGACACTAAGTTACACAAAGGGAATCCGAGTAAGACAGAGTTTTGAAGTTGTAAAAAGGAACAATATCGATTACATTTACATATTATATAATATAGTATGTCTTCAAAAAAGATACAACCTGAATATCTTAAACCCGGTGATGAGGTAGCTATAATATCACCTTCATTTTTTATAGATGAGGAGAAGGTTGCAGGTGCAGTAACGGTGCTTAATCAATGGGGTTTAAAAGTACGTGTCGGGCGAAATGCTCTAAAACGTAACGGATCATTTGCCGGTAGTGATAAAGAGCGATTATGCGATCTTCAGGAGATGACTGACGATAGTGAAATTAAGGCAGTTATATGTTCACGGGGTGGCTATGGCATTTCAAAAATTATTAATAATGTTGACTTCTCAGCTTTGAAGATAAATCCAAAATGGTACGTTGGATTCAGTGATATTACTGTTCTGCAAATGTGGCTAAATGAAGTATATGGAATAATTTCAGTGCATGGAGAGATGCCTCTTAACTTTAGTAGTCATGCAAGAAACGGGGAAGTTCTAAGGTCGTTGCAACAAGCATTATTTGGTGATCTTCATCCATGTATTTGGGAAGGTCATTTTCTAAATTCCAGTAATGCAGTTGGCGAAATGACCGGAGGAAACCTTTCTCTCATCTATAGCCTGGCAGGAACACCTGCAGAACCGGAGACCAAAGGGAAGATATTGTTTATCGAGGAGGTGGGAGAGTATTACTATCATATAGACAGAATGTTGACCTCGCTTAAGCTTGCCGGAAAGTTGGAAGGATTATCTGCACTGGTTATTGGAGGAATGAACGATATTAAGGATGCAAAACTTCCGTGGAGCAAGAGTATTGAAAAGACTATTTATAGTGTTGTAGGCGAATATGGTTATCCTCTCTTTTTTAATTTTCCGGCCGGACATATTGCTGATAACAGGGCATTCTATATCGGCAAGCAGGCAAAAATTGAAATTAAGGGTAAAAAAGCTACCCTTACATATATCTGATGATCAGAATGCGGAGATAAGCAGATCGAGCTCTTTTGAAATTATACCAAACTTTTGTCCCAATGTTTCATTTGTAAGCATTCCTTTATACAAATAGGCTCCATTGCGTACACCCTGATCATTCTTAAGCAATTGTGTAATCCCTCCTGCATCAGCCATTTTTTGGAGAAGTGGGGTGAATATATTACTCAGCGCTATGGAGGCTGTCCGTGCCACTCGCGACGGCAGATTCCATGCAGAAAAATGAATAACGCCATGTTTCTCATATACCGGATCTTTAAGGGGACGACATTCAGTTGTCTCAATGCATCCGCCACGGTCGATACTCAGATCAATAACTACAGCTCCCTTTTTCATGTTACGTATCATATCCTCAGTTATGAAATACCATGGGCGAAGATCTTCAAGCTCAATAGCGCCGATAAGCACATCGGCTGACTTAAGCGCTTTCTTTAATACCTGGGGATGGAAGACAGATGTCTGAAGTCTTTGTCCAAGCAGATTCTGGAATCTTCTTAACCGGTGCAGCGAACTATCGAATATCATAACAGTAGATCCAAGCCCTATAGCTGCCCTTGCAGCATATTCACCAGCTGTGTTTGCCCCAATTATAACGACCTCAGTAGGAGTAACACCTGTAATTCCACCAAGCATCACTCCCTTGCCTCCGTGCATATTGCTGAGATATTCAGATGCAATAAGGAGAGATGTTATACCTGATATTTCGCTCATCGACTCGATAACAGGCATTTCGCCATTATCGTCGCGGATCTTCTCAAATGCTATAGCAGTAACCTTCTTCCTGATGAGTTTGCTAAGGGTTTCTTCATCAAGTTTAAGGACATTAAGATATGACAGCACAACCTGATTCCCTTTAAGATAATCAGTCTCTTTTCCGGAAAAAGGTGCAACCTTGATCACTGCATCGGCACTGTAAACTCTTGCCGCCGAGTCACTTATAATTGCTCCGTTTTCACTGTAATCCTTATCTGTGTAATTAGCTCCGAGGCCGGCACCTTTTTGAATTATTACCTCATTGTCGCTTTCAACAAGTAGATTCACTGCTTCTGGTGTAAGAGCCACTCTTTTTTCATCTTCTGTCTTGTCACTGGGTATCCCAATCGTAATTCTACGGTTTTTAACTGCAGTTTCCAGAAGTTCTTCTTTTGGCATGAAAGCGGTATTACCAAAACTAACTTTTCCGTTCTTTCCTCTGTCATTCATCATTAGGAAGGGGTTATTTCTTCAAAGTTAAAAAAAATTGTAATACCTGGTATAGTGAGATGATGTTAAGATATCAAAAGTATTCGTTGTTCATTATCATCAACAGTAATTCTTATACGAACTGTTTCGGGAGGCAGAATTTCTTTAATAAGTTCAGGCCATTCCATAAAGCAATATGAATCGCCTGTCAGGTACTCTTCAATACCAAAGTCAAAAACCTCTTCCTGTTTTCTGATTCTGTAGAGATCGATATGATATAAAGTTTCTTCTTTAATAGTCCGGTATTCATTAACCAGAGTGAAGGTTGGACTGGTTACGATATCGACGGTACCCAGAACTTCACAAATGGCTTTGATAATTGTTGTTTTACCGACGCCCATCAATCCATAAAATGCAAATAATTTTTTGTCTTTTGTATATTTTAGAAGCTTATTTGCAGCTGAAGCAAGATGCTTTTTATCCTTTATTAATATTTTCATGCTACTTATTAAATACTTATTTAAACAGGCTCAAGAGTAGCAAACGGCAGCATTACTTCCTGCATCGATATCCCGCCATGCTGAAAAGTGTCCTTGTAATAACTGGCATAGTGGTTATAATTGTTCTGATATATAAGAAAGTCTTTGTTGAGAGCAAAGATATATTTTGAACTGATATTTGTTTTTGGCAGCATCGCTTTCTCCGGATTCCTCAACTCAAATACTTTCTTTGGGTCATAACTGAGGTTCCTGCCCATTTTATATCTCAGGTTGGATGATGTTTTCCGGTCGCCGATTATTTTTACAGAATTCTGCACTCTTATTGTACCATGATCGGTGCTGAAAATTACTTTTACCGGATGTGAAGCAAGGGTTCTCAGTAATTCAAAAAGCGATGAATGAATAAACCAGGAACGTGTAAGACTTCTATAGGCAGACTCATCATCAGCAAGGTCGCGTATTACTCCGATCTCTGTTCTTGCATGCGAAAGCATATCAACAAAATTAAAGACCAGAATATTAATATCATTTTCAAGCAATGATCTGACCTTCTCATTTACCTTTTTCCCTTCAAGACTACTACTGATTTTGTTATATGACCATCTGTAATTTAGCCCTTTTCGTTTTAACTGGCTCTTAAACAACTCTTCTTCAAACATGTTTTTGCCTTCCTCTTCATCATCATTTATCCAGAAATCAGGCATAGTCTCTGCAATTACAGATGGCATTAATCCTGCGAAGATTGAGTTCCTGCTAAATTGTGTTGCAGTGGGTAAAATACTGAAATAGATATCTTCTTCTATGATCCTGTAGAGTCCGGATAATTCACTGGATATTGTTTTCCATTGATCGTATCTCATATTATCGATAAGGATAAAAAAGAGCGGTTTGTGCTCATGTACCTGGGGAAAGATTTTTTTCTCAAAGAGGGAGGGTGACAACAACGGGCTATTTGTATTTTCTGTATTGAGCCACCCCACATAATTATTAATCATGAATTTTGAAAATGAATTATTGGCTTCGTTTTCCTGCATTCTAAGAATTTCATCCATGCCGGGATCTGTTGACTTCTCCAGCTCAGATTCCCAGAATACAATCTTCTTGTATAACTCTGTCCATTCGCTGTATGTTGAGGCGGATGATATCATGTTACTGATCCGGTTAAATTCCTGCCTGTAGCCGGTTGTTGTTTTTTCAGTTACCAGCCGGCGTTGGTCGAGAATCTTTTTTATTGCAAGAAGTACCTGTTTGGGTTTCACGGGTTTGATAAGATAATCAGCTATCTCCGAACCAATAGCTGTCTCCATTAGCTCCTCTTCTTCACTTTTGGTAATCATCACAACCGGAATATCTGTTCTAACCTCTTTTATAAGCCTGAGCGTCTCTATTCCGCTTAACCCTGGCATATTTTCATCGAGAAATATTAGGTCATATGGGTTCTGCCTTACAAGATCTATGGTATCATTCCCGTTAGAACAGGTATCGATCTGATATCCCTTATATTCAAGGAAGAGGATATGTGGTTTCAGGGCTTCTACCTCATCATCGGTCCATAAGATTCTTATCTTTTTCATTTTAAATAATTTTCCATGAAGAAAAGCTGATAACGGCCGGGGTTTTTATCGTTATTAAGGACACTAAGATTATCATCGCTTATTATGAAAGTCATCATCTTAGTTTCTGATGAATTTCTGATTAACTGATCTGTTCGGAAGGCATCAAAATAATAGCGTGACTGCGTATAATCGGGAAAGCCAGAAACAGTTATCATAATATATTTGTTATCCACAAGCAATCCTGTGGTACGATAATTCTCATTTGTGTAATTATCAATATTATAGCTGATTACATCAAAAGTGGCCAGATTAATATTGAATGCAGGGTCAATAATAATCAACACAAAAACATGAGTTGCAGTTGTATCTGCACTATATAATTCCGCAGCAATTTCTTTATCCTCTTCAACTTTAAGTTCAGGGATTTTCTTGTTAAGGAATGCAATTATCTCTACTGCTTTTTTGCTTTCAGCTGTTTCAGGCCATGTTTTGATAAGGTTATTCAGTTCCTCCTTAAAACTTCTTTCATCACTTATCCTGGCAATGGAATAGGCACGAAGAAGAAGAAATTTTGGCGCCAAAAGATTCTGAGGAAATTTTATTAAACCATCATCACAAACTGTAATGGCGTAATTAAAATTCTCATTATTATATGCATTGTATGACTCCTCATAAAGCTTCTCAGCCAATTTCAAGTCAGCCATCTTCTTTTCGTAGTAAGCCGGATCTGATAGAATTCTTGCAAACTCACTTTCGGGATACTTCTTGAGTAAACTCTGCCTGTAAGTTTCAGCTTTGGCACTATTTGTCTCTTTATTCACCCTGTAGAGAGTATATAATGCCTCAGGGAGAAGGTCACTGTCTGGGAAACGTCTGCTAAGCGACTCTAATGTTTCATTAGCTTTGTCAAGGTCAAATATTCTTTCAGCATAGGCCTTACAGGCATTCAGCAAGGCATTGGCTGTTTTTTCATTTGAAATATTAATTAAGGAATCGGTTAATGGCAGATTTATAAGATAGAATTCCGGGTTTTTATAATCGAGTATAGTTGATGAAGAGTCTGTACTGTTCTGGGATACTTCATCAGGGTTGTCTGAAATCTGAGAAAAAGTTACTATTGCTTTGTTTGATCTTCTCCAGTTGTCTTCGAGTTTTCTGTCTCCCCATCTTCTACGGAATTCAGTTCGTCCAAAAGTAAGAGCCGCCTGGTTATAGAAATACCATTTTCCTTCCTGTTCAATATTACCCTGAAAACGCCTCTCGTTCTCATAAAATTGCCCAAGATTGTATCTATCAGAGTATTCTGACGTTTTACCCTCACTTTCGTCCTTTAAAATTTTAGCGATTATTGATGAAATAAAAGCATCTCTTTCAGCTTCAGTCATCATGGCTATCCTTTGCAGACTATCTTCAGTTTGGATAATAGTTAACTGTGAAACAAGGACATTCAGGCTTTGTGATTTTGTTTTTAATGCCTGGTAATCGGGATATTTCTGGTTAAGGAAAAAGACAGCGCTATCATAATATTTCCCGGCTTTCATATAGTCGGGTTTTTCATAATAGTGACTGGCAAGAGCAAGATAGGATCTGCCTTTCTGATTTTGATTACTGGAATTAGCTGCTGCTGATTTTCTGAAAAGATCCAATGCCTCTGTTTCATTTCCCTCTTTCATTAAGAGGTTCCCCAATGCAAAATAAATCTGATCCTGAAAGTCTTTATTCTTGGAGTCTTTTAACATTTTTTCCAGCTCTTTTCTTATTTCCAGAGGATTTCCGGAGTTAATATCAAAAACGTCAGCAATATTTATTCTTGCGTTGAACTCAACCTCATAGGGTGGATTCATTTTAACAACATCACGATAGAGTGAAGTTGCTCTGGCTCCGTCGCCTGTTTGTTCAAATAACTGGGCAAGAAGATAGGTCAGCCTGTATCTGGTTTTTTTCTTTGAAATATGTTTAATGGATATACTAAGGGGATCAATGGCTTCAGAATATCTTTTTTGTTTAATGAAGAGATCTGCCATCGTTGTATAATACATTGACAATAAAGATTTTGTGAAATCAGTTGAGATATCTGTCTCAGAAAGTAATCTTAATGATTCATTGTAGTTTCCAGTCTCATTATAAATTTTTGCAAGCCAGAGTGTAGCTTCTGTTTTAATTGCAGGGTCATTAGCTGAAGCTATACAATAATTGAAGATTGATGTTGCTTCACTAAACTCATGTTTATAGAAACGAGCTTTACCAATAAGCAGATAGCTGTCATCAACCCACTCATTGAATTCTTTTCTGTCAAGCAATTCCTTCTCTTTATCTGATAGTTGGCGTTTATCCTTTAGTTCAGGTTTTGCAGTAATGGATTTTAAAGTGATTAACTTTGAGGCTTTTTGAATGGCTTTTTCCATGTCGGATGAGCACATTGAAACCGTTAAAGGATCACTGTATTCAAATACCTTAAGTAAATCTGCATAGTCATCCTGATAACCATTTGTAATTTTAGCCAACCCTGCCTTAAAGCTCTCATAACCATTAAAATAGATGTTGTATCTAGCGGTCATGCTATGATAAAACCTGGTTGTGTCCGTGTTTTTTTCAACCGAACAGCTTCCCAGGATCAGGGATAATCCCAGAAATGCCAGGTATTTATATAATGTTTTGAGTGAAGCCAATAAATGACTTTTAATACTATAACTGACTAAACTTGTCAATAGTATTTCAAAGGTAGATAAAAATGGGATGATGTGCGTTATCAGGCAGAAATTACTCTCTTTATTTCGGGAACTTCTTTCATAACTGCCTGTTCAACTCCTGCCTTTAATGTCTGCATGCTGTAGGGGCAACCATTACATGCACCTGTAAGTTTTACCTTAACAGTCATATCGTCAGTTACATCAATAAGGTCTATGTCGCCGCCGTCCGACTGAAGATAAGGTCTTACTTTTTCCAAAGCCTTAAAAACGCGCTCTCTTATGCTGTTTATATCTGTCATATTGAAATTTATTTAGTTATCTGTAGTTTAACAGTTGGACTATGATCTTTGTTCCTTTGATCTACCCGTTCAATCATCTCACCGGCCAGCTTCATAAATGCATCTCCTGTCACTGAATCTCCAAGAGCCACCGGCTTACCATTATCACTTCCTTCACAGATGCTCTGGACCAGAGGAATTTGTCCCAGCAGTGGAACTTTCATTTTTTCAGCAAGTTTTTTACCTCCTTCTTTTCCAAAAATATAATATTTATTTTTCGGAAGTTCGGCAGGAGTAAACCATGACATATTTTCGACTAGTCCAATTACGGGCACATCAATTTTATCGCTCCGGAACATTGAAATTCCTTTAATAGCATCGGCTAAAGCAACATCCTGAGGTGTGGTGACAACGATTGCTCCAGTTACAGGAACCTCTTGCACCAGAGTCAGATGAATGTCGCTTGTGCCAGGAGGGAGATCGACCAGAAGGTAGTCGAGAGCACCCCATTCGCCCTGGGTAATAAGTTGTTTAAGAAAATTTGAAGCCATTGGTCCTCTCCAGACAACTGCATCTGCCGGATCAACAAAAAAACCGGTTGAAAGAACTTTAACGCCATATTTTGTTAATGGAATTATAAAATCAATATCATTTTCCCTTCTTACCTCAGGTCTGAATTTTTCCTCATCGAACATTTTTGGAACTGATGGTCCAAAGACATCAGCATCCAATAGTCCGACACTATATCCCATCTTAGCCAGCGAAATAGCCAGGTTAACAGCTATTGTTGTCTTTCCTACACCTCCTTTTCCTGAAGAGACAGCTATAATATTTGTAACTTCCGGTAATATTTCCCGTTGTTTTTCCTGTTGCTTACCAACAATCACCTTCGGTTGAATAATAATTTCGTTGATAACTGTATTGGGTCCAAGATCTTCTTTTAATGTCTTAACTATTGTACTCTTTATTGATGAGATAAATGGATCATTTGATTTTTCTGGAGTTATTGTCAGGGAAATCCCGCTGTCACTCGAATCAATTTCAGAAATCATTCCAAGTGAAACTATATCGCTCTTTCTCTCCGGATGAATAACCTTTGAAAGGGCTTCTAATATTTGTTCTTTTGAAATCATTATAAAATTAAATTAAAATTTTATTTGTGGTAGCGCGGATTTGCAATCCATGCTTAATATTTTTTGTCTGTTACGGTACGGATTACAAATCTGCACCAGCGATATGCATATGGGTTAAACATCTGCACCCGCAATAAGTTGTTATTTTTATTTAATTTAAATATAAAGAAGGTGCAATTTTAACACATTTTTAGCAGATTGCAAAATATCTACTTCACTTCTGTAAGGGGGTCCCAGAATTTTTCTCTGAAGTTTATGATGCGGTCATCTTCAATAATGATTCCTTCGTTTTCGAGTAGTTGTTTCATGGTTGAGGAATTACCAAAATGGTGTTTCCCAGTTAACAGTCCATTGCGGTTAACAACTCTGTGGGCCGGGATAAATTCATTGTTGTTATGGCATGCATTGAGAGCCCAACCTACCATACGGGCTGACTTTCCTGAACCTAGAAATCGGGCAATAGCTCCATACGAGGTAATTCTTCCATAAGGTATGAGCAATGTGACTTCATAAACCTTTGAGAAAAAGTCGTTATTTGCTTTTTGCTTTTGGTGAGTCATCTTCAATAATATTTTCTATATCCAGTCTGAAACAGATATAGTTAATTAATAATCCTTCCTTCATAAATAACTTTTCATAGTGTGTTTTAATTGAAAGGATGTCATCATGTAAGTTTTCTGAATAGAGATCGCTGGTCGAAAAGATAATATCCAGATTATTATGTAGTACAACTTTTTTTGTATACTCAAAGAGCTCGGTATTATCTGTTTTAAGATGTATCAATCCTTTGTCTTTCAGCAAGAAGCGGTATGAATTGAGGAATCTGGGGGATGTAAGTCTCTTGTTTGAATTTCTCCCTCCCGGGTGAGGGTCAGGAAAGGTAAGCCAGATTTCATCAACTTCATTAGTGGAGAAGAATGAATTAATAAACTCAATTCTTGTTCGTAGGAAGGCAACATTTGGCAGCTTCTGTTCACTGGCTGTTTTGGCTCCTCTCCACATACGGGCTCCTTTTATGTCAATTCCGATAAAATTATGATCAGGAAATTTATTAGCCAGTCCAACTGTGTATTCTCCTTTTCCACATCCAAGCTCTAGAATTATTGGCTTTTCATTTCTGAAGATCTGATTATTCCATCTCCCTTTTACAGGGTGGTTTTTGCCAGAAACATCTCCGATTTCGGGTTGGATAACATTATCGAATGCTGAAAACTCAATCCATTTGGCAAGTTTATTCTTTCCCACTTCCGGAAATTTATTTACGGATTTTTTCTATTTTCAACCCAAAGTCATAGACATCTTTAAGATCTTCATCCCGCATTCCATGTTGAATTTTAAATTGATATGTACCTTTAAGCGGGAAATATACATTTGATTTATATGGAAGATTAAGCTCGTGTATGTCGCCGAATCCTTTACCATACCATTTCCCCTTTTCATCTGCAAGATAATATTGAAGGGTATCTGTTATGCTTGTGCCATCCGGGGAGGTTGCAGTAACAAATAGGAAGATATTCCGATAGGGATATGATGATCCGGTTCTGATAAAAAAAAGTACATTATTACTGTTAATTGTATCATTTACAGGTATTTTAAAAACAGGCGAATCGAATAATCCCCAGGTTTTTTCAGCCATTACCTGAGAATCGGTATATATAACGTTACTGTTGCAGGATGTCAGTAAAATTGAGGAGATCAATATTAAAACGAATGAATATTTATTTATTCCTTTTATCATTGAATCTTTTGTTTTTTCTTCTGTTTGAGTTCCTGTTATTCTGGCCTTTATTATCAGGAGGGTCGAACCGTGTAAGGCTATTATTCTTCAAAAGGTCCTGTGAAACAGGAGCAGAATCACGTACTTCACTTAAAACCTGAAGATGGTCTACTTTTGTTCCTTTTCTGTTAATTGCCTGAATCTCTCTTACCCTTTGAACCGTCAGAGATATTAAGTTAGCTGTTGAATGTTGATCAGTTGAATACCAGTACACTCCTTTATGGACTTCCATTTTCTGGAAATATGCTGTACAGTCAAGTGCTTCAAGAGGTATATCTCTTTGAGGAAATGATCTCTGAGCATCAACGTAGCAATCGAGTTCAAAATTGAGGCAGCATTTCAGTTTACTACATTGCCCGGCGAGTTTTTGGGGGTTCAGGGATAATTCCTGATATTTAGCATGAGTTGTTGAAACAGAAATAAAATTGGTGATATATGTTGAACAGCAGAGTTCCCGTCCACATGAACCTATCCCTCCAATTCTACCTGCTTCCTGGCGGGCGCCAATCTGACGCATCTCTATTCTTATCCTGAATTCATCAGCCAGCACTTTAATTAGCTGACGAAAATCTACTCTTTCATCTGCAATATAAAAGAAGATAGCCTTTGTCTTATCTCCCTGGTATTCAACATCTCCAATCTTCATGTTAAGCTTCAGCTCTTCAGAGATCTTTCTGGACCGAAGCATAGTAGTAGTCTCAAGTTTTTTTGCTTCTTCCCACTTTTGAATATCAACGACTTTCGCTTTTCGATATACTTTTTTCATGTCATCGGCTGAGGGATGAGCCTTGAGTCTTTTCATCTGTTCATCTACCAGATGGCCAACCATCGAAACTCTTCCGATATCATGTCCGGGTGAAGCTTCTACTGCAACAACATCACCGATCTCCAACCGTAGGTTATTAACATTCCTGTAAAATCCTTTACGTGTATTTTTAAATCGGATTTCTACTATCTCATTTTCCCCCGGAACATCGGGCAGATCTTTTAGCCAGTTGAAAGCATCTAATTTATTATATCCTGGCTTATATGTAATATCAGGCATCCGGATCTCTTCCTCGGGTTGCCCTTGAAAATCATCATTATCTGTCATATAAATCCTATGCTTCTTTAATTATTCCACAAAAATAGTGAATTAAAGTATTAATTCAACTATCGGTATATGGATCAGCGGATGAGTCTGGTTACTTTTAATGCAAGGTCAAGAAAGATTATCTTGGCATTCCCGTTTGCTTCAACATGTGAATAGACAAGGTTAAATTCGTCTGTCAATGGATAGATATTATTCTGATTGATAAAGGGGTGGAAGTTTCCGGAGAAAGCGGCCTCTTCACCGGCAAGAAATACAAGTTTGTTTTTCATCTGATCGAGCGACAACATCAGGTTTTCCCTGAGTATTCTCAGAGAAAATGAGATGAAGTTTTTTTGCGCCTCCCTTCCGGTGGCAGCAATCTCTTCCGACCAGCCAATGATAGAAATTATATCGCGTTTCCATGCAAATCTCATAAGACTCTTAAAACGGTCAAGGTTAAACAGAGAAGAGGTTTCGTCTTCGCATAATTCAATAGCCCATGTTAAATTACCATTAGAAACACGTGAAATATCGACAGCTTTTTCTTCGGTAATACTAAATCGTTGCATGAGATAATGTTCAATATCGTGATTGCTGAAGGAGGGGATTTTTACAAGCTGACATCTCGAAAGTATAGTAGGGATAATCTTATCCGGCTCTTCTGAAACGAGCAGAAAGAGTGTTTTTTCAGGTGGCTCCTCAATCATTTTAAGAAGCTTATTAGCAGTTGCCTGATGCATTTTTTCGGGCAGCCAGATAATCATTATTTTAAACTCTGATTCGAAAGTTTTTAGACTCAGTTTTTTAATGATCTCAGAAGCTTCCGAAGCAAAGATCATACCCTGGGCATTACCAACTTCTATAGAATTGAGCCAGTTATTAATAGTGAAATATGGAGACTTTTTTACAAATTCTCTCCATTCCTCTATATAATTATTACTTACAGGGTCTGAAGCTTTTTTCCCTTTTATAACAGGATAAACAAAATGCAGATCGGGATGGATTAACTTTTCATATTTAACACACGACTTACAGACGCCACAAGAGTCATCTTCTGAAGGGTTCTCACAGCTTATAAGCCTGGCATAAGCAAGAGCCAGAGCCATACTACCACATCCTGCACGACCTGCAAATATCTGTGCATGGCTGACTCTCTCGTCATGAACTGACCTTACAAGTTTTTTAATAATCTCTTTTTGCCCAGGTATCTGTGAAAAATTCATCTTCTAATTATTTTCCCCTGAGGAAATACAAAATAAATATTGTTTCCCGACTTTTTATAAAGCTGCAAGAGCTGAATCATAATCAGCTTCCTGGGCTATCTCAGGAACAAGCTGTGAATGAGTGACAATCCCGTTTTCATCAACAACAACAATACCGCGTGCATAGAGCCCTGTAAATGGTCCGTCTATGATTTCGACGCCATAAGATTTGCCAAAGGCTGTATCGCGGAATCCTGAAAGGGAAACAACATTGGTAATCCCTTCAGTAGTGCAGAATCGACCATGAGCAAATGGAAGATCCTTCGTTATTGCAAGAACCATCGTGTTTGATTTTTCTGCTGCTACCTGGTTGAATTTACGTACAGAGGTTGCGCATATTGAAGTGTCAAAACTTGGAGAAATGCTCAGGATCAGTTTTTTCCCCTTAAGCTCAGCAAGAGAAAGGGTTGACAGGTCAGATTTAACAAGTAAAAAATCGGGGGCCTTACTCCCTATTAAGGGAAGGTTTCCAGATGTATTTACAGGAGTTCCTTTAAATGTAATTTTTGCCATAATTTTTTTTCAAATTTAATCAATAATTTATGAAGGTGAAACATTAAAAGTGATGATAAGTTCAGATAGCGTTAAATGAATATTTCAAAAAAAGCAGTAGGTTTGTATAAGAAAAATTATTTAGTCAAATAAAAATACAGGGAAAATGAAAATGATTCAGGACTTTAATTTCAAAGGGAAAAAGGCAATAGTCAGGGTGGATTTTAATGTGCCCCTTGATAAAAAAACTTTTGAAGTGACCGATGATACACGCATCAGAGGAGCATTGAAGACAATTAACAAGATCATAGAAGACGGTGGCTCATTGATTCTTATGTCGCATCTCGGAAGGCCTCAGGGACCTATGGAAAAATATTCATTGAAACCTGTTCTGCCTGTGCTTGAAAAACACCTTGGGAAAAAGGTAATGTTTGCCGACGATTGCCTTGGAGAGTCAACAGAGAGATTGGCTGCAGCAATGAAGCCAGGGGAGATTCTGCTTCTTGAGAATGTCCGGTTTTATCCTGAAGAGGAGGGAAAACCAATCCTGCCTGAGACAGTTACAGATGAAGAGAAGAAAGCTGCAAAAGCAGAGATGAAGATCAGACAGAAAGAGATGGCAAAAAAACTATCTGGTTATGCTGAAATATATGTCAATGACGCATTTGGGACTGCCCATCGTGCACATGTTACCACTGCCGTTATAGCTGATTATTTCAATTATGATAAGAGAATGTTTGGGTATCTCATTAACAGCGAACTAGCTGCAATGGACAAGGTGTTAAATAATTCACAGAAGCCCTTTACTGCAATTATGGGAGGCGCAAAGGTGTCGGATAAGATATTACTTATCGAAAACCTTCTTAACAGGGTTGATAATCTTATTATAGGCGGAGGTATGACATATACTTTTATTAAGGCTATGGGTGGAAAGATAGGCAACTCACTTTGTGAAGAAGATAAACTTGACCTGGCTCTGAGACTTATTGAAAAGGCTAAAGAAAAGAAAGTAAATCTCTATCTGCCTGTTGATAGTTTAAATGCAGATAAGTTTGATAATGAAGCCAATATATCCATTACTGATGTAGATGCTGTTGAAGACGGATGGCTGGGTCTGGATATAGCTGAAAAAACTATTAAGGAATTTTCTTCGGTCATTGAAAATTCAAAAACTATTCTTTGGAACGGACCGATGGGTGTGTTTGAGATGGAAAAATTTTCAAAAGGCACAACTGCTATTGCAAAAGCAATAGCTGAAGCTACTTCTAAAGGAGCTTACAGTCTTATTGGAGGCGGTGACTCGGTTGCTGCAATCAACAAAAATGGACTTGCTGATAAAGTCAGTTATGTCTCAACAGGTGGTGGCGCAATGCTTGAGTATTTAGAGGGAAAGAAACTGCCCGGGATTACAGCGATAAGAGATGAATAGGGCGCACACCACCTTCGCTAAGGCTACGGTGGTCAAAGGGAGTGACGGCTCAACGGCTGAGAAGGTGATCAGGTTCAGTAAATTTGAGCGTAAGATTGCCGCGCCCCCCTGCGTCGGGCTCGCAATGACAATGCTGGTAAATTAGACTGGTTAGGAGATTGTACTAAACTTGATAAAGGACACCGGTCATTGCGAGGAGTGAAACGACGAAGCAATCCTTTACTCCTGAAAGCAGGCAAATTGAAATGGTCTGCCTGATCCAATTTTGAGATACTGTATTTATCTTATCTTTGCATTGATTATGAGAAAATTATTTTTAATTGGAATAATAATAATGGTTTTCCTGCTATCCTGCAAGAAAGATGATTTCCCTACTGCTTCAGGAACTATCAAAATAAATAATCATGGAGATTATAACAAAGAGATCCAGACTTATTTTGTTTATGGGTTTTTGTTTTCTAAAGCAAAATTAGTTTCAACTCTCGATACTCCCCCTCCTGACATCACTATCGACAATGATGGTACACTGAGTAATTTAATTCTCCAAGCAAATAATTATAAAAATTCATTTTATAAGGTTGGTGAATTTACTGATGCCATTTCTGCAGAACAAGCCTTTAAAAATCTGACTTCGCTAACTGTTCCTCAATGGGTTGTCTGGGCCGATTCAATTGAACCAAACCAGATATGGTTATACAGGTCAGGAACTGATCACTATACCAAAATCAGGATTGTAAACACTGTTTCTAAGGACAGTATTCCTAAAGGCTATGCCGAATGTACTTTTCAATGGGTCTATCAGCCTGATGGGTCATTAACCTTCCCGGGTAAATGAATGCAGTTTTAAGGAATAGGATTTTTAATATCAGAAATCAGAATGACTTTTGGGAAACAGCACATGAAGTGTTTAAGTACCAGTTCGATAAAAACCTTATTTATAACAAGTTTATTACAGGTTTAGGAAAGAATCATGTCACAATCAATGATCCTTCCCTGATACCATTTCTTCCGGTAGAATTTTTCAGAAATCAGAAAATCATTACAGGAGACCTTCCTGTTGAAATGATATTTGAGAGCAGTGGTTCTGCTGGTACTATCCCCGGAAAGCATTTTGTTACCGATTTAAAATTATATGAAGAGAGTTTTTTGAAGAGTTTCAGGATTTTTTACGGAGATCCTTCTGAATATATAATTTGTGCTTTACTGCCATCATATACTGAAAGAGAAGGTTCTTCGCTTGTATATATGGCTGAAAACCTTATTAAAAGAAGCCAGCACGCGCTTAGCGGATTTTACAAAAGTAACATAGATGAGCTTCTTCATGCGGTTAAGGAAGCACAAGGGGCAAATCTTAAAGTATTATTGCTGGGAGTCAGCTTTGCATTGCTTGATCTTGCCGAAACATATTTGCCTGATCTCTCCGGAGTTCTTGTAATGGAGACCGGAGGAATGAAAGGGAAGAGAAAAGAGCTAATCCGTTCGGAGCTTCATGGTATTCTGAAGGAAAAATTCAATCTCTCTTCTATCCATTCTGAGTATGGGATGACTGAGTTGATGAGTCAGGCATATTCTAAAGGAGAAGGAATTTTTTATTGTCCGCCATGGATGAAGGTAGTTATCAGAGATCCACTAGATCCACTTTTTATTTATACTGAAACCGGAAAAACAGGAGGGATAAACATTATTGATCTGGCAAATATAAACTCATGTTCATTTATTGCCACCGGGGATCTTGGAAGGCTTCATGATGATGGTGGATTTGAAGTTCTTGGGAGGTTTGATAGCAGCGATATTAGAGGGTGTAATCTACTGGCAGAATAATATTAGTCGTGCAAGCCGTGCAAGTCATGCAAGTCGAACAGTCATATAAGACCTGCAAGACAATACTATAATCCCAATTTTGTTTTTATCTCAGCAGGAATAGCGTTTTTATTAACCATAATAAATAGGGTTTTAGCACGGACATAGTTTTCTGACATATTCAGATATCCGCCAAAAGGATTTCTTTCGGTTCCCCATGAGTTTTTAGTTATATAATATTTCATGCCGTTCTGGTCTTTCACAATTCCTGTAAGATGCATCAGGTGGTCATCGGTAGTTGTAAAACTTTCATACCCTTCCTGTCGCATCTGCTGGCTAACATTTGATTCAGGAAAATCAGCAACACCCCTGGAGTGTGAGAATTCCTTTTCGCTTACATCGCCATCCCAGTTAACTGTATATCCATTATTTAGTGAGTAATCCATTATCTCTATAAGTTCATCTAGAGGCACATTATAGAATCGTTCCATTGTCCAGTTATCAGGTATTTCCAGTAGTCCCAGTGTATAGAAAGGGAAATGAGCGAAAGATGTAATCTCGACATAATTGGCAGGATTAATACCCAGGCTGTCGGCAAATGATTTTGGTGTATAATTTACACCTTTATATTCAAACGAGTCGGGTACCTTACCAAGGTACGAATCCAAGACTGCATTAACAATTTCATGATATTGAGGACTCTCCTTTTTTCGCTGAACAGGAACATCAGCGACTGCGTGGATAAAATTTTGCAGCTCACTATGGTTATGTGTTGGTGATCCGTAATTAAGGCCACTATAGACCTCATCGGGGACAATCCCCGATTCAGTGAAAACCCTCATCCAGTCGTGAGAGAGACCGCCTTCATTAATATTACCTTTTCCCTGCCTTAAGTAGTTATCCTTCAGTTTATCAATATAATTTTGTCTTACAATAAACATTTCTGAAAGATCATACTCCCCTTTGCCCATCCTGAGTAGTTCAGACTCAATGAATGATGTGGTTGCAAAGCACCAGCAGGTTCCTGTCCCTGCCTGATTTTTAACAGGAGTAGCTTTGAGTTCCACTACCGGTGTAAATTTGTATTCCTCCTGAGTTTCTTTAGGAGTGGCAACAGTTTTTTTCTGAGCATATGAAGGCAATATTATCAAAGAGATAATGACTGCCAGGATGAAACGGATTTTCATGGTTTATAATTTAATTTTGAATTTGCAGTTAATTTAGGGCAACAATATAAAAAAAAACATAAGAAAAACAGTTGATATATGTTTTTATTGAGTATAAAATCTTTTATAAAAAGTTATTTGATGAAAATCCCATTAACCTTGTTTCTTTTTTCTTTTTGATATCAGGTTAAAAGAATGGTCGATCATTGATATCACTTCTTTTGCAGGAATAGTACCATTCAGGTAAACAGTGTTCCAGTGGCTTTTGTTAAAGTGATATGCAGGTGTAACATCAGGAAACTGTTCCCTAAGTTCAATGGCCAGTCCAGGATCACATTTCAGGCTTATTCCCCTTCTGTCTTCTGACAGGTCAAGCAAAGCAAACATTTTCCCTGCCACTTTGAATACCAGTGCTGTCTCATTAAACGGGAAACCTTCGGTGACACCGGGTTTTGAAATGCAAAATTCGCGAATCTCTTCGATGTTCATATAATCCATTATCTAAGAGTGGGGTAGAAGGCACCCTCAATATGATCAATCTGGTACGATTCCCCACTTTTAATTATAGTTATAACGTCAAAGCGACTTTCTTTATCAACATTAAATTTTTTTAAGTAGCCGTCGGCGGCCCATATTATAGATTTTTGTTTTTCATTGGTAACAGCCGTTACAGGATGCATCTGAAAGTCGTCAGTACGTGTTTTTACCTCCACAAAAACGATAACATCCTTATTTTCAGCAATGATATCAATTTCATGTTTTCCCCATTTCCAGTTTCGGAAAAGTATCTTAAACCCTGATTCTTTAAGATGATTAACAGCCAGATCTTCACCTTTTTTACCTAAGTCATGTGATTCAGCCATATCTTTACTAAAGTCTTTAGGTTATTTTAATTAAAGTGCCTGGAGTGCCTAAAGTGCCTAAAGTGCCTAAAGAGCCTGGAGTACCTGGAGTTATTTTTGAAATATATTAATATCTGTTATTCAACCCCTTCAACTCCTTCAACCCTTCAACTCCTTCAACCTTTTCAACTTTATATATATCTGTTTTTATATCTCAATAAGCTTATTTCGAATGGCAAATAATATGAGGCTGGCGGTGTTTTTGGAGTTTGTTTTACCAAGGAGATTTGCCCTGTGCTTATCTACAGTTCTTTTGCTGATAAATAATGTGTTGGCAATTTCCTGATTGGAAAGACCTTCACATATTTTAAACAGGATCTCTTTCTCTCTTTTTGACAGATTGGCTGATTTATTTTCATGCTCTCTGTGCTTGAACTTTTGAATTACATGATAAAGCAACTCCTGTGAAAAATAACTTCCACCTTTATTAATAGTAATAATTGCTTCTTTTACTTCAGAAATATCAGAATCTTTCAGAAGGAATCCTTTTGCACCGGCATCAACCATTTTGTAATAGTATTCTTCCTCACCATACATAGAGAGAGCTATAATCTTAATTTCCTGATTAATTTTCAGTCCTTGTCTGGTAGCTTCTATCCCATCCATCTCAGGCATATTGATATCCATAAGAGCAATATCCGCTTCAGTATTTTTCAATATTTTAAGAAACTCAACTCCGTTTGATGCTTCACCTGTCACCTCAAATTCGGGAAATGCATTAAGTAATATTTTTAATCCGTTACGAAACAGCTGGTGATCGTCTGCTATAATTATCCCTATTTTTCCCATTATTAATAATTCCTGATTAATAAGAATCAATCATTTTGATAAGAGCGCTGGTTCCTTTCCCCGGAGTAGATTCAAGAATAAAAACGCCTTCTTCTGTTTTAACACGTGTCTCAATGTTAGATAATCCCATACCTTTTGTATCTTCTTTGCTTAGTGTGGATGTATCAAAACCGCGTCCATTATCATAAAACTGCAAGGTAACAAATTTTTCGTGTTTGTTTAAATCTATCTCAATCCTTGATGCACCAGAGTGAAGTATTGAATTATTAATAAGCTCACAAACAGCTCGATAAATAACAACTTCTTTCTCGTTTTCAAGCCTTTGGCTTTCCATATTTGATTTAAAATCAATTTTAACAGCCTTAGTCTGATTGATTTTAGAAGTAAAAGCGCTTATAGCGCTGGCAAGGCCAAAATTCGACAATACATGAGGACTCAGATTATTTGAGATATCTTTAATTGTACTGATAGCTTCATTTACCAGGTGGTTTGTATTATTAAGGATAACTTTTCCTGAAGCATCTTTGATTCTTGTATTAAGTGCCGAGAGAGACATTTTTACAGTTGACAGGATGGGACCGAGTCCGTCGTGCAGATCTTTTGCAAATCTTTTTCTCTCATTCTCCTCGGTGTTTATAATTGCATTTATTACTCTTTTTTCTGAACGTAAACGATCAGTTTCAGCCCTTTTGAGAGAAGAGAATAATTCGCGGATAAGGACTACTCCTCCGATAATCATAACTGAAACAAGAACTCCAGTCCATTCATCTATCATCTGCCATGTATAGGAAGGTGTACCACGGACATATTCAGAAAGCTGAATGATTTTACGGACAGCCATAAATACAAAAGAGAGAGAGAGCAATATCCATGAGAGCCTGTATTTTGTCAGTTTCATAAATCTCAATGCAATAGATGCAGCAATTATCTGCAGAATGATAGAGAGAATAAGGGCAATTAGTCTTACCATAACCGATCAGGTATTATAGTACAAAAATAGGAGATATTTTCTATTACCCTGACTCTTATCAATAAAATGAGGCGTAATGGAGTAACGGCGCAACGGCGTAACGGTGCAACGGCACAGCGGTACAACGGCGCAAAGGCATAACGGTAGTAGCAAATTACGGTTAAAAAATGATTAATTCAAGATTATTATTTAGATTTGAATAATACACAGAGTAAGTGGAATTACTTTTGGTAGGAACATATTATAAATATTAAATCGCTGCAAAATGGGAGACTTTCAAAAACTTCGGGTTTGGCAACTGGCCAAAGAATTAGCTGTAAAAATCTATAAGCTAACACGGACGAGTGTATTATCAAAAGATTATGGTTTTAAAGATCAGATTCAAAGATCTGCTATTAGTATTCCTTCAAATATATCTGAAGGGGATGAACTTGATACAGATAAACAATATGTGCGACACTTTTATATTGCGAAAGGATCTACTGCTGAATTATTAACGCAAATAATAATTGGACAGGAAATTGGATATATCAGCAATCTCAAATCTGAGGAGCTAATAAATGATTGTAAAATTATATCTGTTATGCTTACCAAACTTATAAAAGCCAGAAGTTCCTTATAAACTGTCCTGATCCAAAATATCCATTACACCCTTGTGCCGTTGAACTCTTACGCCTTTACGCCTTTACGCCGTTATGCCGTTATGCCGTTATGCCGTTATGCCGTTACACCGTTACACCGTTATGCCGTTATGCCATTGTGCCGTTGTGCCTTTTTATTACCTTTGAGACCTCAAATCATATTATATGAAATTTTTATACAATATAGGAATATATGTTTTTACCGCTCTTACCTATTTGGTATCTCCATTTAATTCAAAAGTTTCATTATTGATCAAAGGACGAAAAAAATGGGCAGAAAAAATCAGAGATAATATAAAACCAGGCGACCGTACTATATGGATTCATTGTGCCTCCCTCGGTGAGTTTGAACAGGGAAGGCCTGTAATTGAGGCTATTAAAGAGAAGATTCCGGAATTAAAGATTGTGCTTACTTTTTTTTCTCCGTCAGGATATGAGATAAGAAAAAATTATCCTCATGCAGACAGCATTATATATCTTCCTTCCGATACTCCGGGACATGCTTCAAAGTTCGTAAGGCTTATAAATCCGGAATTTGTCATTTTTGTCAAGTATGAATTCTGGAACAATTATATTTCAGCACTTTATTATAATAATATACCATTATATCTGATTTCGGCAATATTCAGAGCCGATCAACATTTTTTCCGATGGTACGGATCATTTTTCAGGGTTATGCTGAAGAAGTTCAGGATAATTTTTGTCCAGGATAGGCCGTCGCTCGAGTTGCTTTCAGGTATTGATATTGAAAATATTATACTTGCAGGCGATACCCGTTTTGACAGGGTTGTTCAGATTGCTGAAACAGCCAGGGATATTACTCAGATTGCACAGTTCCGTGGTAACGAGAAATTGTTTCTGGTCGGTAGCAGCTGGAAACAGGATGAGGAGATAATTGCTCAATATATTAATAAGTTCCCAGACAGAATGAAATGGGTCTTCGCTCCACATGAAATTGATAAACCAAATATCGAAAGACTTGAAAAACTTTTCAAGGTCGGTACAGTCAGGTTTTCTGAATTCAGTGAAGCTACTGCTGACTCAAGAGTTTTGATAATTGATAATATTGGAATGCTTTCGTCAGCATATAAGTATGCTTATATAGCTGCAATAGGGGGGGGGTTTGGAAAAGGTATCCATAATATACTTGAACCGGCCTGTTGGGGAATACCTGTAATGTTTGGTCCGGAGCATAAAAAATTCGGGGAAGCGATGGATTTAATTAATGAAAAAGGGGCAATGACTTACGATTCGTTCAAAATATTTTCACATATACTTGATGAATGGTTAACAAATGAGCCATTATACTTAAAATCAGCTAAAACGGTAGCTGATTACATAAGTAAAAATACCGGAGCTACCACCAGTATTCTGCAAGAAATTCTTCACAAAGATATTAACAAGCAGATCTAATAACTTGTTAAAAACTTATCTTTTCCTTATAGATTAGTATCCTATAAAGAGACGTAAATTGTTCCGCCGGAATTAACAAAAATGTAATCCCGGTGTAATCAAATAATTACAATAATCTTGTCAAAAAATTTATTAATCCTTAATCCTAATTTTATGATGAAGCTATTCAAACGAATGTTTACGATGCTGATCTTCCTGTTCATTACTGTAATGATGTATGGACAGGGATCTACAACATCTGGTATCAATGGCAGGGTAGTAGATGAAAAGAATCAACCGATTCCCGGGGCGACTGTAATAGCAATCCACGGCCCTACTGGTACTCAGTATGGTACTCTAGTAGACTCTAATGGGATGTTTCACCTTCCAAACCTTAATGTAGGTGGACCGTATTCAATTAAAGTTACTTTCATTGGATATAAACCAGATATTCAAGAGAAAGTATTTTTAAGGTTAGGTGACAGACTGGATTTTTCAATAAAAATGGTTGAGGATGTTGTACAAATGGGTGAGGTAATTGTTGTTGGCAAACCTGATAATACTTTTAACTCAGGAAGAACAGGTGCTAATACTAACATTACTCAGGAAAACATGGGGCAGATGCCCTCCATTGCAAGAAGTCTGAATGATTTTACAAGACTAACCCCACAAGCAACAACAACATCAGGGGGCGTCTCTCTGGCAGGTTCAAACAACAGGTATAATAATTTTCAGATTGACGGTGCAGTAAGTAATGATGTTTTTGGATTATCTGGTAGTGGAACCAATGGAGGTCAGGCAGCAACCCAACCGATTTCTCTTGACGCTATTCAGGAAATACAGGTTGTTATTGCACCTTTCGATGTTCGTCAGGGAGGTTTCACCGGTGGTGGAATTAATGCTATAACAAAAAGCGGGACTAATGAAATTACCGGATCTGCATATTTCTTCGGTAATAATCAAGGACTTGTCGCAAAAACACCAACGGATAATCCTGATGCTACCAGATCAAAACTAAATAATTATAGTGATTATCAGGCAGGGCTTAGTGTGGGTGGTCCTATTATCAAAAATAAACTGTTTTTCTTTTTAAATGCTGAAATGACAAAAAAGGAGCAACCCTCTACATATGATTTAGGTGATGGATCAAATTTTCGTCAGGGAATGCTTGATAGTATTTTAACTAAACTTGCAGAAATAGGACCTGGTTATGATGCAGGAGGTTATGGTAGCTTTATTAATAGTACAAAAAGCACAAAACTTTTCGGCCGTCTGGATTGGAATATTAACGCCAACCATCAACTTACGTTGCGTCATAGTTTTCTTGATGCTCTTGATGATAAATTAAGTCGTTCCAGAGATTATCTTGCCTTTAACAATGCTGGTTATAGATTTATTAATAAGACTAATTCAACGGTTGCAGAATTAAAATCACGTTTTAACGATAATATTGCCAATGAACTTAGAATAGGATATACACGAGTTCGTGATTATCGTTCATTAATGGGAGATCCATTCCCATACATCAAAATTGATAAAATAGACGGAGAATCCAGAAGTTTAGAGATTGGAAGTGAAAGATACTCTTCAGCAAATGAACTTGATCAGGATATTTGGAGTATTGAAGACAACCTCCTATGGTTTCTCGGAAAGCATAACCTGACTATTGGAACACATAATGAATTTTTTGGGTTCAGAAATCTCTTCATCAGAGATAATATGGGTGCTTATGTTTATAGCAGTTTTAATAATTTCATGTCAGTAGGAACTCTTGCAGAAGCATTGCCTAAAGAATATGGATATTCGTTCTCAAATGAATCAATTACAGGTTCTCCTCGATGGGCTCCTTCATTTAATGCATACCAGTTAGGATTATATGTTCAGGACGAGTGGAATGCAGCAAAGGGATTAAAACTTACTATTGGTTTAAGAGTTGACTTGCCTGTTTTCCCTGATAAACCTACTGGAAATACAACTTTTAATAGTGATCCAAATTATACAAAATTTGGAGTTACTACTGACCAAATGCCTGAGGCTGTACCTATGTGGTCTCCAAGAGTTGGATTTAACTGGGATGTAACAGGCGATCGTAAAACTCAGGTTCGTGGTGGTGCTGGAATATTTACAGGAAGGCTTCCTTTTGTATGGTTGTCAAACCAATTTTCAAATACAGGAGTTGAATATATCAGGTATTCTTTTACTAATCCAGGTGCTTTTCCTCCAGGATTCGAGTTTACTTCAGATATAAATAATCAACCAGTTGGTACAAGTGCTCTTTCCAGTGAAATAGATGTTGTTGATCCTAAATTCAAATTTCCTCAATCATTCCGCACTAATCTTGCAGTTGACCAGAAATTGCCTTATGGTATAAAAGGAACTTTAGAAAGTATATATACCAAAAAAATGAATGATATTGATTATAGAGACCTTACTATTGAACTTTCACCAACGTTTCTTCCAGGGATAGATAACAGACCAGTTTATACAAAAATAACAACTCCTTTTACCAATGTTGTATATCTTACTAATACAAACAAGGGTTATAGCTATTCAATTACAGGTAAACTTGAGAAAGATTTTGGTTTTGGACTTAATCTGATGGCTGCCTATACATACGGAATGGCTAAAGATATAAATGCAGGAACATCAAGTCAGGCATTTTCAAACTGGAAATATAATGAGCAGTATAGTGGAGCCAACTCACCAGAGTTATCATATTCCGATTTTGATACAAGGCACAGAGTAATAGCAGCTGTTTCATATAAAAAGGATTATTTTAATAGCATGGCTACTTCAATAGGTCTCTTTTATAGTGGACAAACTGGATATAACTTCTCCTATATCTATTATGGGGATGTTAATAGTGATGGATATTATGCGAATGACTTAATATATATACCTACAGATGCTCAGATTGACGGGATGCTTACTAATGGACAATTTGTTACATCTAGTTCGATAACAACTGCTCCTGCTGATCAAGCCAGTGCACTCAAAGAATTTTTGGCAGACGAACCTTATTTAAGCACACGCAGAGGAGATTATGCTGAGAGAAATGGGGCTCATGTTCCTTTTGTAAATCAATTAGACTTAAGAATTGCTCAGGATTTCTATATTAATGTAAATGACAAGAGAAATACTCTACAGATTACATTCGATATCATGAATCTGGGGAATCTACTTAACAAAGATTGGGGGCGTGTTTATTCAGCAGGGTTTAATAAGACAATTATTGATTACAGGGGCCGACAGGGAGGCACATCCCTTCCAACCTATGCTTTTAAACCACAAACACAGGATGTATGGTCTATAAGTGATTTCTCTTCACGCTGGAGAGGCCAGATTGGATTAAGATATATTTTCAACTAGACTGATTTGTTTTTCAATATTGGAGGCTGTTAGATTCTTAACAGCCTCTTTTTTTCTTTAAATCATAGATGAATTATTATCATTAATATGAAACCGCGGAGCGATTTCATAAATAATTACAGGGAATATAATAATCTAAATTGTACCACGAGTCGGTTCCATGAATTATAACCTTATAAATATGATAAAAATTTGCTAAACAGTGGACAGGAAAATGTTTAACGGGCCCACCTGTTTTACGCACTATTTAAAAATAGCTTCGGAAACCCGTATTTAATGTGGATTGATTTTTGAATTTGGGTGTTGCAAGCTACCTTTATGGCACGTTTATGCGAAAATTAAAATGTAAAACACAATGGCAAACACTTATACTCAATGTTATTTTCATTTGGTATTTGCAGTGAAAAACCGCGATGCCTTAATAAAAAAAGAATGGAAAGATGAATTGGAGATGTATATTACAGGAATTGTCCAAAATCATCGGCATAAAATGCTGGCAATAGGTGCAATGCCCGACCATATTCATTTCTTAATCGGATATAATGTGAATCAACTGATCCCGGATCTGGTAGAAGAAATTAAAACATCATCTAATTCATGGATAAAAGGGGAAAGGTTATCTAAATTTAGATTTGAATGGCAAAAAGGTTACGGGGCTTTTACCCATTCCCGGTCCCAAGTTGACACTGTGGTGAAATATATTTTAACTCAGAAAGAACATCACAAAAAAAAGCGATTCAAAGAAGAGTATTTGGAAATGCTTGAAAAGAACAATGTTGAATTTAACCAGGAATACCTGTTTGAATTTTTTAGTGATATTTATGGAGGGGATTAAATATTGCGGTGCTCTGCACCTGTGGTTATGTTTTTCAAATGCATTTCTACAAATATTTTGCAGCTCTGCTGCATAGTGTTATGCCATAAAAGGTATAGATGACCGAACTATTTGTATGTAAATGATTTTGGTGGCGCCAAAAGGTGCGGAGCACCATTATATTTAAACGACTTGATTGTAGTACAGACCAAAAGGTGCGGAGCACCATTATATTTGCAACGACTTGATTGTAGCACAGGCCAAAAGGTGCAGCGCACAATAATATTTGTAGATAAATGTTTGTCGTAAAGGATAGAGGTGCAGCGCACCGGAATATTTACATTAAATAATTGAAATTAATTATATTGACAAACAAGTTTTTTGGGAATAACAAACGATATCAATTTAGAATTAAAATTAGGGTGTTGCAACGCTGAAAACAGGAAATATGATGTTGACTTTTCAGATGTCCGTGGACAGGAAAATGTTTATTGGGCTCTTGAAGTAGCTGCAGTCGGTGGCAATAATATTATCATTTTGATAGGCTTATAAGGAATACTATAGCTACAGACCGTTCCTTACATTTTAAAATCCTCAAAAATTAATGACTTTGGTGAAATAACTACATATGTCAGAATAGGCTGCTTTTATATAATGCAAAATATCAGGTCGTTAAGCAGTAGTTAATAACTATACTACCAAATGTTAATAAACTTAAAAATTTTGGCTTGCATCGGGGATAATGCTTGTTTAATTTAGCAATTACCCGCCGAAAAAATCAGTGGTCGTTTAATCTCATTAAAATCAGAGAATAACAGAAAACTATGGAAGAATTATTTGTCCAGGAACCAGCTATTGCAACTGAAAAGGCAATAAAAAAGCAATCAGTACCAGAAATGCAGAAAACAGTTGAAGGGGGTAATATCAAAAAATCTGTTTTTACTCACGAAGAAGCAGTAGAGGAAAGCATACAGTACTTCAATGGAGATGAACTGGCAGCAAGGGTGTGGACAAACAAATATGCACTGAAAGATTCATTTGGAAACCTGTTTGAAAAAACACCTGACGATATGCATCACAGGCTGGCCCGTGAGATACACAGGATTGAAAAGAAATATCCAAATCCGTTATCGGAAGAGCTTATCTACAGTGTATTGAAAAATTTCAAATATATTGTTCCGCAGGGCGGACCAATGACAGGTATTGGTAATGACCACCAAATAGCTTCATTGTCGAATTGTTTTGTTATAGGTAATGATGGAACTTCGGACTCCTACGGGGGTATTATGAAGATTGATCAGGAACAGGTTCAGCTTATGAAGCGACGTGGAGGAGTTGGCCACGACCTATCGCATATCCGGCCAAAAGGGACACCTGTTTTTAACAGCGCTCTCACCTCAACAGGCGTAGTCCCCTTTATGGAGAGATATTCAAACTCAACTCGCGAAGTAGCGCAGGATGGCAGAAGAGGAGCGCTCATGCTGTCAATATCTATCAAGCACCCCGATTCTGGGAAGTTTATTGATGCCAAACTTGAAAGCGGAAAGGTTACAGGTGCAAATGTGTCTGTTAAGCTTACCGATGATTTCATGAAAGCAGTGGAAGAAAAAACACTTTTCAGACAACAATATCCGATTAAATCAGATAACCCTAAGTTTGCAAAAGACATCATTGCAGTGCAGCTATGGACCAAGATAATCCATAATGCCTGGAAATCAGCGGAACCTGGAGTATTATTCTGGGATACTATAATTAAAGAGAGCGTTCCCGATTGCTATGCTGATCTGGGATATGAAACTGTCTCAACAAATCCGTGTGGAGAGATACCTTTATGCCCCTACGACAGCTGCCGGCTTCTGGCACTAAACCTGTTCAGTTATGTAAATAATCCTTTTACCGATAAGTCTGAATTTGACTTTGAATTGTATAAAGAGCACGCAGGTTTGGCACAACGTATGATGGATGACATCATTGATCTTGAACTGGAAAAGATCGATGTAATTCTTGCAAAAATAAATGGAGATCCTGAGCTTGAAGAATTGAAACTTGTTGAAAGGAACCTCTGGACGAATATCAGAAAAAAAGCTGAGGAAGGAAGAAGAACAGGAATAGGCATAACAGCTGAGGGAGATATGCTTGCAGCACTCGGATTAAGATATGGTAGCGACGATGCTACAAATTTTTCAGTTGAAGTTCATAAAACCCTTGCCCTGGAAACATATAAGTCATCTACCTACCTGGCAAAAGAGCGAGGAGCCTTTGCAATTTATGATGCAGAGCGTGAAAAAAATAACCCTTTCATATTAAGAATGAAAGAGGCAGATCCGGTTATGTATAATAACATGGTTAAGTTTGGTCGCAGAAACATTGCCCTGCTTACAATAGCGCCAACAGGAACAACAAGTCTTATGACCCAGACAACTTCCGGAATTGAACCTGTCTTTTCAACTTTCTATAAAAGAAGAAGAAAGGTTAATCCTAATGATAAAGATGTAAAGATCACATTCCATGATGAAGTTGGAGATTCATGGGAAGAGTTTAATGTGTTCCACCATAAGTTCATTGATTGGCTTAAACTGAACGGATACGACACCGATGAGGTTACCCGGATGGGAGACGAGGAGATTGAATCGATAATTGAGGAATCGCCTTATTTTAAAGCAACTGCTAACGATGTTGACTGGATAGCCAAGGTGAAGATGCAGGGCGCGATACAGAAATGGGTCGACCATTCAATCAGCGTTACAATTAATCTGCCTGCAGATGCGAAAGAAGAGCTGGTTAGCGAGCTCTATCTTACTGCATGGAAATCGGGATGCAAAGGAGCGACGGTTTATCGCGATGGATCAAGAAACGGGGTTCTTATAGCTGGCAAGAGTGATATACGTCCTGAAAAACCAAAACGTCCTAAAGTTCTTGATTGTGATGTGATAAGGTTTAATATTAATGAAGAAAGGTGGGTAGCTTTTGTCGGGTTAAAAGAGAGCCGGCCTTATGAAATATTCACCGGTATAGCCGATGAGGAGATATTCCCTATCCCGAAAAGCATAATCAAAGGTAAAATTATTAAAAACAGGGATGAGGACGGCAAGACTCGTTACGATTTTCAGTATACCGATAAGTATGGTTATAAGAAAACAATGGGAGGATTGTCTCACATGTTCAAACCTGAGTTCTGGAATTATGCAAAACTTATTTCAGGTGTGTTGAGACATGAGATGCCAATATCAGACGTAGTTAACCTTATAATATCTCTCAGGCTTGATAGTGAGTCAATTAACAATTGGAAGAATGGTGTGGAGAGAGCATTGAAAAAGTATATTCCAAACGGAACAAAGGCAAAAGGCAAATGTGGTGAATGTGGTTCGGAGAACCTGGTTTATGAGGAAGGTTGTCTTATTTGTAAAGACTGCGGATCGTCAAAGTGCGGCTAGATTTGTAATAGGGGTCCCTGTTTCAGGGAATATTTATATATCAATTTATGTTACTGTAGAGACGTTGTATGCAACGTCTCTACTCTTAAATATCAGATCTATCTTACAGCTCTGATTAATCCTCTTCTCAGATAAGGTGCTTTCATTTTCTTATCATAGTAATGAATCATATACCCTTTTGAAGGAGTAACCTGGAATCCATGCTCAAGCATGAGCCTTGTAAAATCATTTTCGTCATCATTTTTATGATATGTGCAAAGTGCCACTTTAAATGACCTCCCGGTTTTAAAAACATTGTTGCAGCTGTCAAGAACTATCGATTCTGCGCCATCTACATCTATTTTATTACACCCAATTCCTTTCCTGTCTTTTCGAAAGCTGCTATAGCCATATCAAGATGCTCTTTTTCATGTGCTGCAGAAAGCTGTACCCTTATTCTGGCCTGACCTTTTGGCACAACAGGATAATAGAAGCCAATAACATAAATACCTTCATTCAGTAATCTTGCTGCTAAGGCCTGTGAAAGTTTTGCATCATATAACATGACTGCACATATTGCTGACTTAGTGGGTTTTATATCAAAACCCAGTTTGGTCATTTCAGCAATGAAATATTGAGCATTCCAGTGAAGTTTGTCCTGCAGAATGTTCGTTTCAGTCATCATCTCAATCATTCTGATGCCAGCTGCAGCAACCATTGGGGGTATGGAATTTGAGAACAGGTAAGGACGCGATCTTTGTCTCAGAATCTCGATGATCTCTTTTTTCCCGGTTGTGAAACCACCTATTGCTCCACCAAATGCTTTCCCAAGAGTTCCTGTAATGATTTCAACTTCTCCTGAAATATTAAAAAGTTCAGTAACCCCTCTTCCTGTTTTTCCAACAACACCTGCTGAATGTGATTCATCGACCATAACCAGTGCATCGTATTTATTTGCAAGCGCCACTATTTTATCCAGGGGTGCCACATTGCCATCCATCGAAAATACCCCATCGGTTACAACAAGTCTGAACCTGTGTTGCTGTGCGAGTTGCAGTTGTGCTTTCAGGTCCTCCATATCAGCATTTTCATATCTGTAGCGTTGTGCTTTGCAGAGCCTTACGCCATCGATAATAGAGGCATGATTCAAAGCATCAGAGATTATTGCATCTTCACTTGTAAGAAGAGGTTCAAACACTCCTCCGTTTGCATCAAAACAAGCTGCGTAAAGAATTGTCTCTTCAGTTCCGAAGAATCCGGCTATCTTTTTCTCGAGTTCTTTATGAAGATCTGTTGTACCACAGATAAACCTGACCGATGACATCCCATAACCATGATTATCCAAAGAAACCTTAGCTGCATCAATTAGCGATGGGTTATTCGATAGTCCAAGATAGTTATTGGCACAGAAATTCAATACTTTCTGACCTGTATCAAGTTCAATTTCAGCACCCTGGGGTGATATAATTATCCTTTCATTCTTGTAGAGGCCGGCTTCTTTAATCTCTTTAATAATCGCAACCAGGTGGTTCTTATAATTTGAATACATATTGTTTTAGTTGAGGGTGAGTTTGTCTGTAAAGGCTATAAAGTCGAAAGTCATAATAATATCATAAATTGTATTTTAATAGCTTTCAGCTTTAAAGACTTTCGACTTTTTTAATCCCAGTTAAGAATGACTTTTCCGCAATTTCCTTCCTCCATTATATCAAATCCTTTCTGAAAGTCGTCAATAGAGAAACGATGTGTGATAACAGGGCTCAGATCTATTCCTCCTATGATCATCTGTTCCATTTTATACCATGTTTCCCACATTTCACGACCATATATACCTTTAAGAGTAATTGCCTTAAAGATAATATCACTCCAGGGAACCTCGAAGTTTGATGGCAGTATTCCCAGCAATGATATACTTGATCCATTGTACATATTATTGATCATATCTACGAATGCTTTTGGTGAACCCGACATCTCAAGTCCGATATCAAATCCTCTCATACCAAGCTTTTTAACAGCATCAGTGATCTTTTCTCCTTTCGAGGGGTTGACAGTTATAGTTGCTCCCATTTTTTTTGCAATATCGAGGCGGTAATCACTTAGATCGCTGGCAACAATAAATCTTGCTCCTGCAAATTTTGCAATACCGACAGCCATACTTCCAATAAGTCCGGACCCGGTAATCAGAACATCTTCACCAAGGAGTGGAAATGACAAAGCTGTATGGGTTGCATTGCCAAAAGGATCCATGATTGCAGCCCATTCATCGGGAATTCTCGGGTCGAGAGGTATTACATTTACGGCAGGAATTTTTACATACTCAGCAAATGATCCATCTATGTGAACTCCGATACCGATGGTATTTTCGCATACATGCTCTTTTCCACGGCGGCAGTTGCGGCAATGGCCACAAGCCAGATGGCCTTCCCCGGTAACTCTTTCACCAATTTTGAGATTGGTTACTCCTGCACCCATTTTTTCAATATGCCCCATGTACTCATGACCAATTACCATTGGAGTACGGATGGTCCTTTGCGACCATGAATCCCATTCATAGATATGCAGATCAGTTCCGCATATTGCAGACTTCTTAACTTTTATTATTACATCATTAAGCCCCGGTTCCGGGATAGGAACTTCTTTCATCCAGAGGCCTTTCTCAGGCCTGGCTTTCACAAGAGCTTTCATCTTCTCCATAAAGGTCCGTTTTATTAATCTTTAAGTTTTATTAAACTACTAAATTAATACAATTCCACTATTCAAAGCCTGATTTTTGTAATAGTATTTTATGTAATCAGGTTTGCTTATCTTTACAACATATTTTAAACTGATTCAACCATTATATGGCACAAGTAAGAGTTCGTTTTGCACCAAGTCCGACAGGCCCTTTACATATTGGTGGTGTAAGGACAGCCCTGTACAACTATCTTTTTGCAAAAAAAAATGATGGTCTATTTATTTTACGGATTGAAGACACCGATAAGGCAAGATTTGTCGAAGGAGCTGAAAAGTATATTATGGAATCCTTGAATTGGTGCGGGATAATTGTTGATGAGGGAATTAATGAGGGCGGAGATTATGGCCCTTACAGGCAGATTGACAGAAAAGAAATTTACAGGCAATACGCTGATATCCTTGTAGATAGTGGTGATGCATATTATGCTTTTGATACTCCTGAACAACTTGAAAGCTTAAGAAGAAAATCAGAAAATGCAGGCCAGACATTTATTTATAATGCAGCTACAAGAGAATCTCTGGACAATTCGGTCTCTATACAGGAAGCAGTCTGGAAGGAAAAACTTACGAGGGGTGAGCCTTACGTAATACGATATAAGATGCCGCATAATGAGGATATTCATTTTGACGACATTATCCGTGGTAACATTGTAGTAAACACCAGCACACTCGATGATAAGGTTCTGTTTAAATCAGATGGCATGCCAACTTATCATCTGGCTAACATTGTCGATGATCATTTAATGAAGATAAGTCATGTAATAAGGGGAGAAGAGTGGCTCCCTTCACTGCCTCTTCACGTTATGGTTTATCGTTCTTATGGTTGGGATCCTCCACATTTTGCTCACCTCCCTTTACTTCTGAAACCTGATGGGAAAGGTAAATTAAGCAAACGTGACGGTGACAAAATGGGTTTTCCGGTATTTCCTCTCTTCTGGCCATACGGAGAAACAGCAAAAGGATACCGGGAAGAGGGATATTACCCGGATGCATTTGTCAATATGCTTGCATTACTGGGGTGGAACCCGGGTACAGAGCAGGAAATTTTTTCCATAAAGGAGCTGACGGAAGCATTCTCTATCGATAGAGTAGGTAAGTCAGGTTCGCGTTTTGACCCTGAAAAGGCGAAGTGGTTTAATCATCAATATCTTCAGAAAAGGAGTAATAATCAGCTTGCACTTGAATTAAGGGAATTTCTGAGAGCTCAGGGATATCATATTGACATTGTTCGACTTGAAGTACTTATCAGCCTGGTAAAAGAAAGGGTTAGTTTTGTAAAAGATATATGGGAACAGACGGATTTCTTTTTTAAGGCTCCGGAAACATATGATCAGGAGGTAATTAAGAAAAGATGGAAAGAGGACTCGTTAAGCCTTCTATTGGAATTAAGATCTTTGCTTGAAAAGATGGATGACTTTGAAGCTGTCAGAACCGAACCTGTTGTTAAAAAATGGATTATGGATAAAGGATATAATACCGGGGCAATTATGAATGTTTTCAGACTTGTAATTGTTGGTACATTGAGAGGCCCTCGTATGTTTGATATAATAAGCTGGATCGGGAAGGAGGAGACACTTAAGCGTATTGACAAAGGACTTTCTGTTATCGGTAAATATTAAGTAAGGACCATTATCTTTTGAGATCAAATATGGTACGGAGTAAAAGACAGACCTATTTTGTATCAGTACATGGTTTTAATTAACCTTGGTTACGAGTCTTTTTGAAAATGTAATAAGCAGGAATCCCTACAAGCACCGTAATTGATGCAATTGCTGATTCCATTGGTCTTTCAAGAAATGCGAGAACTAAAATAAGCACTCCGGTTGTTATATATAATATTTGGGTATAAGGATATCCTGGTAACCTGAGTGCTAAGGGGCTGTCTTTTCTAAGTTTAACAACACCTATCACTGTAAGTATCGGAAATATGCCCAGTGCAAATCCCATGTAGGTAAGAACCTGTTCGAAAGTTCCGGATAGTGTGAGAACAATGGCAATAGCGCTTTGAAGTATAATTGAGTTTGAAGGTACCTGAAATTTTGGATGGATCTTTGCTACAGCTTTGAAGAATAATCCGTCTTTGGCCATTGAATAATAAACTCTTGGTCCGATAATAATAAAAGCACTAAGAGATGAAAAGAGGGCAAAGGCGATTAAAAGTGAAAATAAATTATCGGCAGATTGTCCAAATAATTTTCCCATAACAAGTCCTCCGATTGAAATTACACCTTTCATCTCCTCCGGGTTGATCCCATACACATACAATATGTTGATACTCAGGTAAAGAAATATTACTATTCCGGTTCCGTAAATGAGAGACCGGGGTAGTATTTTTGACGGATTCTTAATTTCGGCTCCAAGATAAGTTGAGGCATTCCACCCGCTGTAGGCAAACATAATCCACATTAAAGAAAGACCGATAGTCTTCCACCCGGCAAATCCTGAAGAGACCCCGCCTCCTGAACTGAAGTTACTCATATCTCCCTTTCCGGAAAGGAACCCTGCCAGCAACAGTAACACTATGAGTGCTATTTTCATTATTGTGAGTATATTCTGTACACGGGCACCTGATTTTATTCCTCGGTAATGAATGAACGTGAAAATCAGGATGACTGTAACTGAAAGAAATGTTTTGGTGACAACAGGGCTCATGATCCCTTCATTTTCGAACCAGAAAGGGATTATTGGCAATGCCCTGCAGAAATATTCACTGAAACCCATTGCTGAAGCCGCAATTGGTGCAGAGAATCCGACAATAAATGATACCCATCCACTCAGGAAGCCAAATATTGGATGATATAGTCTTGAGAGAAAAAGATATTCACCTCCTGCTCCTGGCATTGCTGCTCCCAGCTCTCCATACGATAGAGCTCCGCAAAGTGCAATAATTCCTCCTGCTACCCAGAGTGCCAGCATTAACAAGGGATTGTTAAGCCCTGCCATAAGAAGACCAGAAGTGGTAAATATTCCTGCCCCGATCATATTGGCTACTACAATGTTAGTAACAGGGAAGAGTCCCAGCTTCCTCTGGAGATTATCGTCTGTCATATTCAGGAGATATTACTTTTCAGCTCTTTTATAGCTTATGGATAATCCTCCGCCTGAAGTATTAACTGTGGTCTCATAGTTTTTCATACTCTTTATATATTCAAGGAATATGGCCTGTCCACTGCCATATCCTCTACCACCGGAGGAAATATTGTGAGCCGTAAAACATCCTCCAACAATAAGTTTAGGATCAGCATCTATAAAATAATTTTTATACCAGTTTTTATCCGCATCACTGAAGACAAAATCAAATGGTCCTTTAAGTTCCTTTACCAGTGAATGGGCATCTGCAAGCCTGGCATCAATATATTCTGATAAACCGGCTTGTTTGAAGTTTTCAACAGCAGTTTTATGCCTTCTCTCATCAATGTCGATTGTAATAAGCTTACCTCCTGTTTTGCTGAGAGCCCAGGCGATCCAGATTCCTGAGTGGCCCGTAGAAGTGCCAATTTCCAGTGCGTTTTTATAATTACCTTTAATAATAAGATCATAAAGTAATTGTCCGTCAACTGCCGGGACATTCATATCATACCATTGACGTGAATGATCAGAGAGAAACTTTTTCACTTTTTCGTCAAGGACAGTATTTTCTTTAGATGTTTGCGCCATTATTGGCGCCTGAAATATTGATGCCCCAATAAGCAAACAAATTATTAGTCCAGAATTATTCAGAGTTTTCATTTTTCTTGCGTATTAGTGGATAAATAAAGCTTTTGTATTTTGACAGTTAAAGTATGAAATTTATTCCCTTTATAAAACATGATACAACGATATTATTATTTTATTAACTAACATTTATTATGAATAAAAAAATCAAATTTATTAATACCTTGCTGTCATATTTTAAAGGATTGATTCTAAAGTTAGGATCATGAAATACAATTTATAATAGACAGTGATTCAGTAATTTAAAATAATTTATATGAATTTTTCAGACTTTATTACTCATAATGGTAAAAGGGTAAACAAGGAGCATTATATCCACCTTATTCAGGTTTCTATGATTGATGGTTCAATTAGCAAGTCAGAGATGGAGTTGCTTCACAAAGAGGGCAGGAAATTTGGGCTGACCGATCCGGAGATTGAGAAACTAATAGATTCGGAGAGCCATGATCATTATCATCCACCTTATAGTCTTAATGATAAATTTGACCAGATTTACAACATTGCTGAAATGATACTTGCAGATGATGTAGTTACAGATTCGGAGAAGAAAATAATGAGAAGATATGCTGTTACTGCAGGTTTTAACGATGATGTAATTGAGGGTCTTATCAATCTTCTCCTGGAAGGTGTAGCAAATGGGGAAGATGAGGACAAATTGCTTAAAAAGTTTAAAAAAATGTCTTCCTGATGGGAGATCTGTTCCCGAATACAGATATCCTATTTTGAATCCTGGCATTTATTTTTGTACAATTGGCAATCATTTCTGGTGGATGTTTTTTTAATGACATAAATAGATAATTCTACATAAGCTTTAAACAATGATCATTAATAATATTATGGAAAAATGAAAAAACTAGTAATTGTATTCTTACTTGCTGTTTCCTTATCAGTTAGTGCTCAGGACAATAAGGAAGATCAGAATTTTGGGATTGTATTTTCGGGTTTTGTAAAGACTGATATATTGCGTGATACGAGACAATCAAGTACAGCAAATGGTTTGAGGGAAGGACATTTTTACCTTTTCCCTGATAATGTGCTTCTTGATGCAGCCGGGAATGATATAAATGACAATCCAAAATTTCATATACTTAATATTCAAACACGCCTTAAGGGAGTTATTAGTGGGCCAGATGCATTTGGTGCAAAAACTTCAGGAGGGATTGAGGCAGAATTTTTTGGCACAAGCGAAAGCGATATTAATGGATTTAGACTGCGGCATGCTTTTGTTAAACTGGACTGGTCCAATACTTCACTTCTTATTGGACAGAACTGGCATCCTATGTTTCCTGTTGAAAGCTATCCGTTAACCTTAAGTTTTAATACGGGGGCTCCCTTTACTCCATTCAGCCGAAACCCGCAAGTCAGAGTTACCAGGAAACTTGGAGATATTAGTCTCTTGCTTACAGCATACGCTCAACGTGATTTCACCTCTTCAGGTCCCTTTGGAAGTAGTAACAGTTATTTACGCAACAGCGGATTACCTGGCTTTGATCTACAGGCACGTATTCCGGTGGGAGATGTTATAACAGGATGGGCAGGAGTTGATTATAAAAAACTAAGACCGGAGCTCGTTACAACTGCAAATTTTGAAACTGATGCAACCATCGGCAGCTTTTCAGCTTATGCAAATGTAAAAATTAAGACGAGTCCTGTTAATCTCTCAGTAATGGGAGTCTATGGTCAGAATGCAAGCGACCTTGTCATGATAGGAGGATATGCAGTTTCCGGAACAAACTCTGTTAGCCAGATTAAAACCTATACCAATTTGAATACTGCTAATTTCTGGGCTGATATGAACACTAATGGGAAGAAAGTAGCATTTGGTCTCTTTACAGGCTTTAGTAAAAACCTTGGAGCCAGCGAAGAAATCACTGGAGCTGTATATGGTCGTGGAAATAACATTGATCATTTGTTCAGAGTCTCTCCTCGTGTAACTTTTACGGAAGGGCGATTAACTTTTGCAGCTGAAATTGAAAGTACAACAGCAGCATATGGAACAATGCAAACCAGTGGCAAGGTTACCAACACAAATAATGTCAGTAATTTAAGAATCCTTCTGAGTACGATTTATCAATTTTGATTAAACCCGGAATAAGAATTTTATCCTCGCTTCAGAGTTTGCTTTTAACTTGTAATTGTATTATCTGTCAGGCAAATTTTAACACACTAAAAAATGGCAAAAAGTTACTACACCTCAATTTTACTTCTTCTTATTTTTTGTTTTTCAACATTATCGGCACAGCAGAGTAAGGTAATAAGTACAATTATCGAGATTGGGAAAACAGATAATCAGACCATGAACCATCTGGATGTTCTTACCAACCGTTTTGGAGGGAGATTAATAGGATCGGATGCATATGAAAATGCAGGTGAATGGTGCGCCTCACAGTTCAGAAAATGGGGAATTGAAGTTCAGATGGATGAAGTTGGGACCTTACCGGTGGGATTTAATCGTGGTCCATGGTTTGGACGTATGTTAAGTGAAAACGGTATGGACCTGCATTTTGCCACTCCCTCATATACATCAGGAACGAAAGGGGTACAAAGAGGTCATGTTTTGAAGGAGCCTCTAACCCAGACCGACTTTGATCGCATGAAAGGAGCCCTTAAAGGAGCTTGGGTACTTATTGGTGGCACAAATACCGGCTGGCCTGTTGATTATTCGTTAAAAGGCGATTCAATCAGGGCAAAGGTGATTGCTGAAAATGAAGAAATAGCTAAGGCCAACAGGGAGATCGTGAGGGAGAACAGAAGTAACCCTGACCAGGAGCCCAAAGAAACAACACCTTTAAAGGAGGAGCCGGCTCTTTTTTATAAGCAGATGTGCGAGGCAGGAATACTGGGAATCATTCAGTCTGCATCTGTGCCTATAAGGGTTTTATATGACAGAAAAAATGTCGAGAAGATGACTTTTGAGTCTCTCCCTACAGTGCCTGACATAAAGCTTGATGAAAGGCAATACAAGATTATTGAGCAGATGGTTAAGGAGCGTAGGTATTTTCTGCTGGAATTTGATATAAGAAACCATTTTAAGATGGGCCCTGTAAAATATCATAATGTAATAGGAGTTATCAGAGGAACAAAGTATCCGGATGAGTATGTTATGATGGGTGGTCATCTCGATGCATTTGATGTTGCAACCGGTGGTGTTGATGATGGTTCAGGAGTTACTCCTACAATGGAAGCTGCACGTCTGATAATGGCTGCAGGCGGGAAGCCTAAACGTACTATCCTCGTTTGTCTATGGGCAGGTGAAGAGTTTGGGCTCTGGGGGTCGAAGAGTTGGGTTAAGAGGAATGAAAACAGATGGGATAAAATATCTAATTATTTCAACCGCGATGGTGGCCCAACTGTAGCTAACAGTCTTACGGTTCCTGAAGCTATGTACGATGATTTTGAAAAGGTTTGCGAGCCCCTTAACAGCATCAATCCCGACTTCCCGTTTACTCTTAAAAAACGAACAACACCTCCCAGACCAAGACCTCTATCAGCTGGTGGCTCAGATCATGCTTATTTTGCGAAAAATGGGATTCCGGCAATCAGCTTTGGAACTGCAGATACGAAAGGGTACGATTTTAACTATGGCGAAATATGGCATACAGAGCGTGACATGTATAACAAGAGTATCCCTGAATACCAGAATCATACTTCAATAGTTACAGCGGTTGTTGTTTACGGACTGGCCAATCTTGATCACCTGTTATCGAGGGATGGATTATATCTGGAGGAGACCAGAGAGGTTATGCATTGAGTAGGACTAATTTGCCCAACCTGTTGGGTGTATTAATTATTATTGATTTTGATACCATTAATTCTATTATAATTTCCTAACTTGTAGGATAATTAACTGATCTGTAACTTAACAAATCTTAAAATGAGAATTTTTATTACCGGATTTGTTGTATTCGTGATTTGGTGTTTTATTTCCGCATGGCTTTATACCGATAAAGTATTACCTGCAATGGGGAAACCGGTTCCGGTACAATCAATCTATGAATTACAAACTAATGTGGCAGATTCTTTAGCGCAGCTTAATGAGTCAATACCACCGAGCCTGATGATCTATTTTGAGTTTGATAAAGTAAAATTCAAGACTGATCCGCAAACTGATATCAGAATATCTGAGTTAAAGAATTGGCTTGAGAAATATCCATTATCCAATCTTTTAATTACCGGCCACACCGATCTGGTAGGCACAACGGATTATAATCATTCTCTTGGGCTCAATCGAGCCAAAATAATAAAAAATTACCTGGTTGAAAAGGGAATCCCTTTGGCAAATATTAATACAGACTCAAAAGGGGAGAGTCAACCTCTGGGTGATTACCTTACAGAAGAGGGAAGAGCAATGAACAGAAGAACAGAAATATCAATTAAAATGAAATAATATGAAGCTATTATATATTCTACTCGCACAATCTGTTACAGGAGCAGTAATTACAATAATTGCATTACTCCTGGTTGCAGCAATAATTGGATACCTTACTGCCTGGTTTTATGCAAAATCAGTTTATACTCCTATTATTAAGGGTCTTGAAGAAGATAAAGCCGAATTAAATAAGCAGATTGCCGGTTTAAAGGAAGATATAACTAAACTTAATGGGAAGGTTGAGAAACTGAATGAGAGTATTGGTAAACTTGAAAAGGAGATTGTTGCCAAGGATAAAGAGATAGAACATCTTAAGAAACCGATGAAATAGCCAGACCCTGTCTCCCTGGTATTTTACATAAAAGGGTATTATATCCCAAATGTGAAGAAATTTATTATTTTTATTATCCGGTACATAGCGGTTTCCCGTGAATTGATACCGGTTTAATTATTATTTGTAATATCCATAAAATGATTTGAAAAAATGAGGCCATTTATTTTAGCAGAGACGAACTGGAAAACAATTAAAGATCAGGATATTGAATTAGCTGTTTTGCCATGGGGGGCAACTGAAGCACATAATTATCATTTGCCATTTTCAACCGATAATATTATGGTTGAAAAAATAGCAGCAGAAGCAGCTCAATCAGCATGGAATAAAGGAGCCAGGGTAGTTGTATTGCCTACAATTCCATTTGGTGTAAATACAGGTCAGCTTGATATAAAGCTAAATATTAATCTTAATCCAACCACACAATTTGCCATTATTAATGATGTAATTGATGTGTTAAACAGGCATAGTATTTATAAATTTCTGATATTGAATGGACATGGAGGTAATGATTTTAAGCAGATTATCAGAGAGTTAGGGTTAAAATATCCAAAAATGTTTATTTGTGGTTGTAACTGGTATCAGTCATTTGACAACGCGGAATTTTTTGAGAATAGTGGTGGTCATGCAGATGAGATGGAAACAAGTGTGATGCAGTACCTTGTACCTGAATTGGTTCTTCCATTACATGTAGCCGGAAGTGGGGCCAGTAAGAAGTTTAAAATCAAAGCGTTAAATGAAAAATGGGCCTGGGCAGAGCGAAAATGGTCACAGGTCACCAGCGATACAGGAGTTGGTAATCCCCATAAAGCAACATCTGAAAAGGGAGAAAAGTGTTTTAATGAGGTAGTTAAACAAACAGGAAACCTGATGATTGAATTATCGGAAGCAGATATTAATAATATGTATGAATGATTCCTGGTATCTTATCTAAATTTAAATGATATCATGTTTAAAAAACTCAGTATCGCATTATTAGCGATATTGTCAATGCTTGCTTCAGGCTGCGACAGAACTTTTATTCCGGTTCGTAATACAATGGCTCTTAGTGGATTGTGGCATTTTGCATTGGATACTGCCAGTGTTGGGATTACAGAAAAATGGTACACACTATCTCTTAACAAAAATATACAATAAGAAATAAGGATAATCCTTTGAGTAACTTTGTGACGACCTTTGTGTTCCTGAGTGGTTAGATACTTGTAATAAATTACATCCCCTCACTAAGGGGAGTCAATTCTAATTTTCTGAATTCTACTTCAGATCCTTCAGCCTGGATAGCTATCTGACCTTTTTCAGCTGTACAATCAAAGCCATAATTTACCATAACATTGTTTACCCATACTTTAATCTCTTTACTCCGGCATTCAATGATCATTGTATTCCATTCTCCTACAGGATTTTCAGAATCCTCAGTAAGATTCGGGATACGACGGTTTTTGCCCTCAGTAATACCCCATTTCTCCTGAGGTCCTCGCCGTGCTTCCATGTCGGGAACTTTAATGTCTTCCACAATACACCAGAAATCGCCTGCATTTTTATTTTCCATTTGCACTTCAATTGATTGCGGAAACATACTGTATAGGGCACGTGGGCTTGAGGCATGAACAAGTACACCACAGTTACCAGGTGTTGAAGCAAAACGGTATTCGACTTGTAGCCTGTAATTCTGATATATCTTATCCGTAATCAGATGACCTCCGGGTTTACCAAGACTGACAAGCAATCCGTTACGGACAATAAACGGACTTTTTAAGGTCGCATCGTTATCTATGGCCGGAACATCAGCATGCCATCCGGAAAGATCTTGTCCATTAAAAAGGCTTTCAGGCTTTGGTGGAGTTTGAGCTTTCAGGGAAAACCCACCAGCCAGAATCAAAATAGATATTAGAAGTTTTTTCATATTAATGCTCCTCCTGTTTTATCAGTTTTGTTAACAGTTGATTTATAAGCTTGTCTGATTTACGGTATTAATTGATGATTAATCAGACTTTATTAATTTATACAAAGGTATAAAAATAATATGAAGGGTATTTCTGTAACACAAATTAGAGGTGTCAGAGAGTTGCCATTTTAAGTCGTAAGATTTATTTGTTTTGTTTATCTGAATTAATAACTTCAGACCTCCTGATCCCATTTCTGGATATCAGTTAGTTGCGTTTTTCATGTCGCAAACACAAAATGTCGTAAATTAGCCGGAAAAAATCAGATATGCAACAGTTTCTTCCAATATTTCTTGAGGA